>WNGF01000029.1_pt1 | contig 168906 bp, 153 predicted proteins | sample 5400641 | NCBI WGS metagenome assembly WNGF01 (sample SAMN13153371, study PRJNA577476) | soil metagenome | isolation source: 80 cm soil or saprolite under grassland replicate 2 | place: USA:California | collected 2016-06-15 | reverse complement strand
GCGTGCACCTTCGGGCGAAACACGGCGCTTTCGTAGCTGAGATCGCGCGGGCGCCGCTGCAGCTTGTACGCGGCAATCGCTCTGACCTTGTGCATGATCTTGCGAGACGCCTCGTACACTGCCGAGCCGCCGATCGACATGGAGCGCGAGTTGAAGGTCCCGGTGCCGAACGGGACGGATTGCGTGTCGCCTTCGACGACTTCGATGTCGTCGAGCGCAATGCCGAGGACGCTGGCCGCGATTTGGGCGAGACTCGTCGCGTGACCCTGACCGGTGCTCTGCGTGCCGCAGAACACCGTCACTCGCCCATCGGCGTGCACGACGACGCGCGCGCTTTCGTGGCCGGCTCGCCGGAATCCGATCGCACCCATCGCGATCGACGGTCCGGCGCTCGAGCCCTCCGAAAACGCGGCGAGGCCGATCCCGAGATGACGGCCTTCGGCGCGCAGCCGCGCTTGCTGCCGGCGCAGCTCGGCATAGCCTGCAAGCGCCAATGCTGCATCCAGGTTGGCGGCGTAGTCTCCTGAATCGAGCGTCAATCCGGTCGGCAACTTGTAGGGCATCGCGGAAGGGGTCACGAAGTTCATCCTGCGCACGTCGGCGGGATCTGCTCCGAGTTCTCGCGCAAGCTCGTCCACCATTCGCTCGATCAGGAACGTCGCTTCGGGATGGCCGGCGCCGCGGTACGGGCCGGTCGGCGTGCGGTTGGTGTAGACGCCGACCACTTCAGTGTCGACGTTCGGAATGCGATACGGGCCGGTGACGGAAGTCCCCGTGTTGATTGCCGGTACGCCCGGACCCATGCCCAACGCGTAGGCTCCGAGATCGGCGACGATGCGCGTACGAAGGCCGATCATTCGCCCGTCGCGCCGGGCCGCGAGCTCGGCGTATTGGATCTGATCGCGTCCATGTGTGGTCGCGACAAAGCTCTCGCGCCGTCCTTCCATCCATGCGCACGCGCGGCCCGTTCGCATCGACAGCAGCGCACAGATGACGTCCTCGGCGTAAAAGCCGAGCTTGGCGCCAAAGCCGCCGCCAATGTCGGGCGCGATGAGTCGCAATTTGTGAAGCGGCAGGCCGAGGCATTCACCCAGCGATCGCGCGTGGGTGTGCGGCAGTTGACTCGATGTGTAATGAGTCAGCCGGCCGGTCGCGCGATCGAAATCCGACAGCACGGCGCGGCCCTCGAGTGTCGCGGCAGTAACGCGGCTGTTGACGAGACGGCGGCGAACGACAACCTCGGCTTCGGCGAAAGCGCGCGCAATGTCGCCACCGGCGCGACGAAATCGGAATGCAACGTTGGTCGCAACGCCGTCGTGGACCCGCGGCGCGTTCTCCTCGATCGCTCTCTCCTGATCGACGACCGCCGCGAGCTTTTCATACGTGACAGCGATTGCGGCAACCGCATCGTCGGCCGCTTCCGCCGTATGCGCTGCGACCGCCGCGATCGGCTCCCCTGCGTACCGAACGCAGCCGCGGGCGAGCACCGGATGCTGACGCACGACGTCCATGCCGGGTGGTATCCAGTCGCACGGCAAATCGCCGATGTTCGCCAAGCTGTCGCTGCTGAGCACGTGCACGACACCGGGCAGCGTGCGAGCTTCGGCTGCGTCGAGCGCAACGATTCGGGCGTGGGCGTGCGGCGAGCGCAGTACCTTCACGCGCAGCGCGCCGGACTTCGCGATCAGATCCGAAACGTACCGGCTGCTTCCTCGAAGGAGGCGCTCGTCTTCGACGCGCGGCACCGGTCGGCCCATGAGCTGCGCGTTCGCGACGGCGATTTCCGCCGGATGGATATCGGGCATTCTTACTTCGCCGAGGGCGCGATGTTTCGCCGTGTGTAAATCGAGCGATCCACGAGCCGCTCTTTTTCGCCGGGCGCCGTGAAGTACAGCTCCACGACATGGCGCTCGGGAGCATCGATTCTGATGGTTGTGCGCTGTCCGATCGTCTTGCCGATGTAGGGTTTCCCGAGCACGCCCTGATCGGTGAATTCGCCCGTCATGACGATGTCGCCGCCGACGGTTGCGCTGCCGGGCGCACCTTTATAGGTCATCATCATCGTGTTCAGTGCGTCCACGGTGTTCCACTCGTAGCGCTTGTCCATCGTGGAGTAGCTGAGCACGCCCAGCCGGTAATAGGGATTTCCACCGAGCGTGCCTTGCGTCACATCCACCATATGGCGGTTTCCTGTTTCGGCGATCCAGATCCGGCTGCAAACGAGCCCTTTCGCGATCAGCGGCTTGTCCGGTGTGCCGCCCGCGATATAGATCGTCTTCTCGACGTCCCACTCGCCGGCGAGCGCATCCAACCGCTTGTGCATTTCGCCAGGCAGCCCGTTTCGCACCATCGCGGGCAGCTCCTGCGCTTGAGGCCAAGCCAAGCTGGCGGACAACGCAATTGCCGACGCGATGCAGAAGAGAAACGCTCGATGCAGGACGCCGGCGCGATTCACGATCGAGGGTTCGCTCGTTGGACAGCGGCTCGGCCGTCGAGCGCGGCTGTCGCAGCATCGCCCTTCACCAAGAGCCGGAACACAAGCGCGTGCGTGACAAGGAGAAGCGGTACGAAGACCGTCGGAATGAAGTAGGCGGCACCCATAAGACCCGGTGCGTCCCCGAGACCGGAGGCGTCGCCCTGATAGAAGGCGAACACCAGATCCGCGCTACCGCAGACGTTGAACGCCCAGGTCAAGATGATTCCCAGCTTGCTCTGCAGCGTCGCGAGCGCGAGTAACGCAAGCGCCGCGGTAACGAGATCTCCATATGCAGCCGGACGGGCGAAGTCAGCCGGCAAGTCCGGCGAGACGACCCCGGACACCAGAAAAGCCAAGCCCACGAAGCGAAACGAGTGCAACAGCAGTAGCGGGCGCAGCGCGCGCGCACGCGGCAGGCCGCGTAATGCCGGCCACACGTACATCGCTGCGATGATCCCCCAAACCACGAAGCTGACGACAACGCTGATGCCGAACAGGGCACGAGCAGGGATCATGGAGCACCCAAACCGTCAACATGGATCGTACGAATCACCGTCAGACCGAGCGGTCAAATTGGGAGTTCCGCCGGAGAACATGCTATTTCCGGACAGCAGCAGACCGACCGGTCGGTCGATATAATCCCTCGCGGCGAGGGAATGAGGCATGGTCAAGCGAGACAGCAAGGCGACCCGACAGCGGATCCTCGAGCAGGCGGCGACTCTGCTCAATACCGCCGGCTATCTCAGCACGTCGGTGTCGGACATCATGCGCGTCACCGGCCTCAAGAAAGGTGGCATTTATCATCACTTCAAAAGCCTGGAAGACCTTGCGCTTGAAGCGTTCCAGTACGCGGTAGGACGCGTGCAAGCGCGCATTCTCGACGTGATCGGGAACAACGCGCCCGCGAAGGAAAAGCTTCTTGCGTTGATCGCCATTTTCAGAAATCTTCCATTCGATGACGTACTGCGCGGCGGATGTCCGATCGCGAACCTCGCCATCGAAACCGACCATACTCGATCGCGGTTGCGCGGCGCAGCAGCACAAGCCATGGAGAAGCTGTTGCTCTGCTTCCAGCACGTCATCGAGGAAGGCATGACACAGCAGGCATTCGTGAAGGGCGATGCGCGCGCGCACGCGGCCGAGATTATCGCGGCCCTCGAAGGGGGATTGATGCTGAGCAATCTCTACAGGGACTATACGTACCTTCATGGCGTGGCCGATCAACTCGAAGCACGAGTAAAGGCCGGCCTCCGATAATCCGATCCGGTCGCGGATCGATTCGGCCGGAAGGCACGCCCATCGAAAGGGCGGCGCCCGCGTTTCGGCCGAAATGGGCCGGCACTTGCACACGTGTGCACAAAGGGCTTACGATCTGCACCCGTGTGCAAAACCGGGGGTTTCGGCGTGGGCCCACAATCGGCGCGTCGGGCATTCGTCACTGCAGCGGACGTCGCAAGGCGCGCCGGCGTTTCCCGCTCTGCCGTATCCCGCGCCTTCACTCCGGGCGCCAGCGTGTCGATCAAAGCGCGCGAGCGCATCCTGCGCGCCGCCGATCATCTCGGGTATCGCGTCAACCGACTCGCGCAGAGCCTGATCAACGCCCGCTCCAACGTGATCGGTCTGGTCGGTACCGATCTCCAGCAGCCCTTCCACGCCGAGTTCCTGGCAACGCTCTCGGGCGCGCTGCTCGCCGATGGCTTCCAGTGCATGCTGCTCAACGCGGCCAATGCCGAGCGCGACATGAGCGCACTGATCGCGCGCGTGCTCGAGTACCGTGTCTTCGCCATCGTCGTGATGACGGGCACGCCGCCGGCGCGCATCGTCGAGGAGTGCCTCAACAACGGCGTTCCCGTGATCCTGGTCAACAAGGTGTTGCCGGGACTCGCGGTGGACACCGTTGTTGCCGACCACGCCGAAGGCGGACGACTCGCCGCGGAACACCTGCTCGCCGCGGGCTGCCGCCGGCTTGCGGTCGTCTCGAGCGCGGCACGCACCGCGAGCCTCGTGGGTCGCATCAACGCATTTCGCACCCGGGCGGCAAACGCGGGCGTACCCGTGCGCATCTGGCAGCAGGGCCCCACCGACTATCGCAGCGGATGGGAGGCGGCACTGGCGCTGCTCGCGGAAGAGCCCTTCGATGGCGCGTTCTGCGTCACGGATCTGCTCGCGCTCGGCTTCCTCGACGCCGCGCGATCGAAGTTCGGCCGCCGCGTCCCCGATGACCTTTCGGTGATCGGCTTCGACGACATTCCGCAAGCGGGCTGGAGCGCGTACCGCCTCACGACTTTCCGTCAGTCGGTCGGCGAGCTGACCCGCGCCGTGAGGGAGGTACTGCGGCGCCGCGTGGAGCACACCGCACCGCTGCATGCGCTCACGACGGTACCCGTGCAACTGGTCGCGCGATCGACCGTGCGCGGCCTCGCGGCCGCCGAGGAGCCGCGATGAGAAGACTACAAGTGATTGCTCATCGCGGAAGCAGCGCACGCCACGCTGAAAACAGCTGGGCCGCGTTCGAGGCGGCCGTCGTTGAACGTGCGGATGCGATCGAATGCGATGTGCAGTCAACTCGCGACGGCATCATCGTCGTCCGTCACGATCTCGCGATCGACAATCGCCTCGTGGCCGATCTGTGCCTGGCCGAGATCGAGGCGAGAGCGCCCGGCACCGTCCTCCTCGCTGACCTGCTGACATTCGTCGAGCGCGCCCCGATCGATTTGCTGGTCGAGATCAAGGACGCCGATGCCGCCGAGCCGGTGGCGCAGATGATTGCCGCAAGCGCGCAGCGCGAGCGGATCGTGGTCGGCAGCTTCCATGGGCCGGCGCTTGCCGCCGTCAAGGCAACCGCGCCCAACCTGCGAACCTCTTTCATGATGGGCAGCGTTGCGGGACCCGACGAGCTCGCCCGCCTTGCCGCCGCGTTTCGCGTCGACGGCGTGCACCTCTGCTGGGAAAGGCGTGCCCCGCGGCCGCATCGTTTACTCGACTACGCGACGGTCGACCGGCTGCGCCGCGCCGGGTTGGCGATCACGCTCTGGCACGAGGAGCGCGAAGACGAGCTACGCGCGTTGGTGGCGCTCGAACCCGACGCGATCTGCACCAACACGCCTGCGGTCCTGCGGCGCATCGTGGATGCGCACCGTGCCGCGTCGGGCACGCAGCGAAGCGGCGCGTCACGCGATGCGTCGCCGGAACGAGTTGTCAGCGGTATGCAATCAACGCGTCAAGAAGAAAGCTGAGTATCGGATTATCGAATCCGTGGCGCCCAATGCGACGACCGATGAGGAGGAAAGTCATGAACTGGAAGCTTGCCATCGCTGGAACGCTTGTCGGCGCGCTGCTCGGCGCCGTGGTGCAACCCGTATTTGCCGAGGACGTCGTGATCAAGCTGTGGTCGCGCGCCGACCGCTCCGGACCGCTGCGCGCCGGCAGCATCGTCGCCGCCGGCGACACGCTGAACAAGATGCTGGCCGCCATCAACAGCGACAAGCGGGTCAAGATCGAGCTGAACGAGACCAACGCCAAAGGCTACGACGACGATGCGCTCGATCTGTTGAAGGCATTCGCGGTCGACAAGGGACCCGATATCTTCGTGCTCGCCCATGAATGGACCGGTGCCTTCGCCGAGGCCGGCTACGCGCTCAATCTCGAGGACCACATCACGAAGAATCCGGAGCTCTACGGCGACATCATCGCCCCGCTTTGGCAGTCGGTCACGTACAAGGGCGCGCGCTATGGCGTGCCGCAGGATTCCGAAGTGCGCATGTATTTCCTGAACAACGACAAGCTGCGCAAGCTCGGCAAGACGGACAAGGAAATCGCGGCGCTGCCTGCGAGGGTCGATGCGGGCGAGTTTACCGAATATGACCTGTGCGACCTCGCCGGACAGGCGGTCCAGAAAGGCGTCGTCAAGTACGGCATCCTGCACCGCCCGAACGCCGGGCCCGACTTTCAGATGATCACCGAAGCGTTCGGCGTCGATCCGTACGACAAGCAGTCGGCCAAGCTGCAGGCGTCGAAGTCGGGGCTGCGCGACTTCTACACGTGGGTCAAGTACTGCGTCGACAAAAAGGCGATTCCTTCGACCAACACGTCGATGTCGTGGGACGTGATCGAGCAGGCGGCGTTCGGCGGCGAAGAAGCGCTGGTGTTCTTCCACGGCGTGTGGCGCGTCACCGATCAGATGAAAGCCTTCAAGATGACCGGCAAGGACGACTACTTCCGCAAGTACACGTGGATCAACGCGCCGGCCGGCAAGAAGGGCGGCAAGCCCACGAACCTGTCGCATCCGATCGTGTACGCGGTGTCGGCCAAGTCGAAGAACAAGGAGCTCGCCGCGTACATCGTAGGCTTGGCGAGTCAGCCGATCCCGAACATGCGCCATGCGGTATCGACCAATCACACGCCGATCAACTACGGCGAGCAGGCGATGCCTGAGGTGGTCGAAAAGGGCTGGGCGCTCGTTGCGGCGACGCCGATGCTGAAGCATGCGACCTTCATGCCGAACCACCCGAAGATCGGCCAATACAACTCGATCATCTTCAAGGGGATCCAGGGTGTGGAGACCGGGCGGCTCACGGCGCAGGCGGCGACCGACTTCGTCATCGGCGAGCTCGAGAACGAGCTCGGCAAGGACGTGATCATCCGCAACTGACAAGACATTCGTCATTCCCGCGAAAGCGGGAATCCAGTGTCTTGCACTGAACGCCACTGGATCCCCGCCCCCCGCCTACAACATGCGGGGGCAGGCTTTGCGGGGACGACGTGACAGACGTCACCATGTCCGACTTCGCGCGAGCGCAGATCCGCCGGCAGCGCGCCAATTTCTGGCTGTTCCTCGGGCCGGCACTGTTGCTGCTCGGCTGCTTCTTCATTGCGCCGGTGATCGTCGATGTCGTGCTGGCGTTCACCGACATGGACCGCACGCTCGCGGTCACGACGCTGACGCTGGACAATTTCGCGCGCATGGCGACGCGAGACACGCGCCTGCTCACCTCGCTCGGGATCACCGCGATCTTCGTGCTCTCCACGCTGAGCATCTTCAACGTCACGTTCGCGCTCCTGCTCGCGCTGGTGACCACCGCCGTACCGCGGGGACTCGGCGCCTTCTTCCGCGCGGTCTGGCTGCTGCCGCGCATGAGCCCATCGGTGGTCTATGCGCTGCTGTGGCTCTGGGTGATCGATCCCAACGAGCGCGGCTTGCTGAACCAGATCCTGGTCCACGTGCTCGGGATGCCCCCTCTCGACCTGCGCAACAATCAGCCGCTGCTGATCATCATTGTGGCCAACGGCTTCATCGGCGCATCGCTCGGCATGATCATCTTCACCTCGGCAATCCGCTCGATTCCCGAGCATCTGTTCCACGCCGCGCGGGCCGACGGCGCCGGAGCGCTTTCGATCGTCCGCCATATCGTCTTCCCGGCGCTGCGCTGGCCGATCTCGTACATGACGATCCATCAGACGCTGTCGCTGCTGGTGAGCTTCGAATACATCCTGCTGATCACCGGCGGCGGGCCGTTCTACGACACGACGGTCTTCTCGTTGTACGCGTACCGGCGCGCGTTCGAGAACGGGCAGTACGCGTACGGTGCCGCGCTGTCGCTGATCCTGATCGTGATCGGCGTGGTCGCCGCGCTCGCGATGTGGCGGCTGATGGACATGCGGCGGCTGCTGCAGGCGCCCCGCATCGAGGTGCACTGATGCTGGTCGACGCACTCGAAACCGGGGCCGGCGCGGCAACGCGCCAGGACTGGCCCGCGCTGGCAAAACGCGCGCGATTGAAGCGCGCCGCCGGACAGTCGGCGCTGCTCGCGTTCCTGCTGATCGTCTCGGTGCCGATCATCCTGCCCTACTTCTGGATGGTGGTGATTTCGTTCACCGCACGCAGCGGCGGCGTGTCGACGCAGGTGCTGTGGACCGCCTGCGCGGTGATCGTGCCGGCCGTCTTGATCTACAGCGTCGTGCATCTGCTGGCGCCGTCGCCGCGTGTGCGGCTCGTCGCCGGCGCGCTGTTGCTCGTCACGGTCGGCGCCCTGCTCGCCGCGCTCGTCGGCGGACAGCTTCACGTTGCCAATTATCGCTTCCTGTGGCGTACCAACATCATCGAGGAAATTCGCTCGAAGGCGACCGCGGGCGGCCAGTTTCCATCGGTGTGGACGGCGTTTCGCAATTCGCTCGCGCTCGCGCTGTCGCAAACCGTAATCATCCTCACCGTCGCGTCACTGGCCGGCTATTACATCTCGCGCTTCGCGTTTCGCGGGCGCGAAGCGTTCCTCCAGGGCATGCTCGTGCTGCACGCGTTTCCGGCGATGACGCTGATCATCCCGATCTTCCTGATCCTGCACTGGGTCGGCCTGCTCGACACGATTGCGGGCGTCATCTTCGTGCTGGCGACGATCGAGCTGCCGTTCTACGTCTTCGTGCTCAAAGGCTTCTTCGACGGCGTGCCGTGGGACATCGAGATGAGCGCGATGACCGACGGCGCGACGCGCCGCCAGGCGTTCCGCATGGTCGTGCTGCCGCAGGTGCGCGCGGGGCTGATCGCGGTCGCGGTGTTCGCGTTCATCCGTGCGTGGGAGGAGTACATCTTCGTGCGGACCTTGCTCATCGAGAACAAGAACTGGGTCATGAGCCTGTATCTGTTCTGGGTCTCGGACGACATCATGGGCGTCGACTACGGCATCGTCGCCGCCGTGTCGGTCTTCTATGTCGTGCCAAGTCTTCTGCTGTACGTCTTCTGCCAGAAATATCTGACGCAGATGACGATCGGCGGCATCCGGGGGTAAACGATGGCGCGTATCGAGCTCAAGAATCTGCGCAAGCAATGGGCGGGGGCCGCCGCGGTGTCGGGTGTGGACCTGTCGATCGAGGATGGCGCGTTCATCGCCGTGCTGGGGCCGTCGGGTTGCGGCAAGTCGACGACGCTCCTGATGCTCGCCGGCATCTACAGCCCGACCGCCGGCGAGATCGCCTTCGACGGCGCGCGGGTGAACGACGTCGAGGCGCGCGATCGCAACGTCGGCATCGTGTTCCAGTCCTACGCGCTCTATCCGAACATGAGCGTGCTCGAGAACGTGATGTTTCCGCTGCGCTTCAAGAAAGTCGAACGCGGCGAAGCCGAGCGGCGCGCCCGCGAGACCGCCGCGCTCGTTCACATCGACCCGTTGCTCGACCGGCGTCCGAGCCAGCTCTCCGGCGGCCAGCAGCAACGCGTGGCGCTCGCCCGTGCGCTGGTCAAGCGGCCGCATCTGTTGCTGCTCGACGAGCCGCTGTCGAACCTCGATGCTTCGTTGCGCTTGTCGATGCGTACCGAAATCCGGCGCGTGCAGCGCGAGCTCGGCGTGACCACGATTCTGGTGACGCACGATCAGATCGAGGCGACGACGATGGCCGACCGCATCGTCGTCATGAATGCCGGTCGCGTCGAGCAAGTCGGCACCGCCAAGGAGCTCTACGAGCGGCCGCACACGCTGTTCGTCGCGACCTTCGTCGGCTCGCCGCCGATCAATCTGTTCGACGGCCACACGGAAGCGGGCACGCTGAGCGTGCACGAGGCGAAGCTGCCGCTCGCGGGCTCGGCAGCGGGCAGCGTCGTGCTCGGGATCCGTCCGGAGAGCTTGCGCGTCGAGTCGGCGGGGACACCGGCTCGCATCATCGCCGCCGAGCCGATGGGGCGCGAAGTGCTCTATACCGCTGAGAGTCCGTTAGGTCTGGTGCGCTTCCTCGAGGCGGGCGCCGAGGCGCGTCACCGCGAGGACGACAGTGTCGCGCTCGCTTTTCCGCCGCACGAAGCGCTGCTGTTCGACAAGGCAAGCGGCCAGCGACTTGACGCGCGTGTTACGGCTTGATCACGTAACCAACTCACTATGGCAATCCGAGCACAAGACAAGGTTCTGACATCAATTGTAGGCAGCTATCCAAAGCCGCGTTACGTCTACAAGCAAAACGGTCGATCATTGCTCGACAGCTTTGGCTTTGCTTTTGACCGTCGGCAAAAAGAGCTCGGGCAAGCCGAGTTTGCGAAATTGTTGGACAAGGCCGCTCTCGAGGCCATCAAAGACCAAAACCGGGCGGGCATCGACATCATGACCGACGGCGAAGAAAGACGCGGCCATTACGTACTGCACATCGTCAATAAACTAGATGGTGTCGACGCGTGCAATCGAAAACCCATCTCCATGCGAGCTGGAACTTCCACGCAGAACGCCCCGCGCGTAATCGGCAAAATGAAGTACAAGGGGCCAATGGTTCTGGATGAGTTCCTGTTCACGAAAATGCACGCCGAGGGCATCGCCAAAATAGGCCTTCCCGGGCCCAGTACCGTTGCCGACTGTGTCGCCGATGAATGGTATCAGGGTAATCGAAAGCAGCTCGCCTATGACTATGCCGACGCAATTCATCATGAAGTTGCAGCGCTGATAACGGCCGGGTGCCAGGTCATTCAGTTCGACGATCCCGTACTGCTACGCTATCCCGATGCAGCGCAGGCGTGGGGGCTGAAGGCACTCGAACGTTGCTTTGCAGGACTGGAGACCCGAGCGACTTTTGTCGTGCATATTTGCCGCGGCTATCCCAATAAGCCGCTGGAGCGAAAAGGCATAAGCTACAAGGCGAACCAGAACTATTACCGCGATATCTTGACCTGGCTGTCCGAGTCCAAGCTGGACGTCGTTTCCATAGAGGGGGCGGCGAGCAACCTGGATATTTCCATATTGAGCGCAATCGGCAAAAAAATCGTGATGCTGGGAGTCATTGATGTCGGTGAGAATGCAGTTGAAAGTGTGGAATCCTTGGTCGAGCGCGCTAACGAAGCGCTCCGCTACCTGCCGAAAGAGCAACTGATTCTGGCGCCGGACTGCGGCATGATCGAGCTGACGCACGCGAGCGCCAGAAAAAAGCTCGTGAATTTGTCGTTGGCAGCTCGCGAAGTTAATGAGCCTAGCGCAAGTTGATGTATCAGTTGGCGCTTCAACCAGAGGCGAGCGGTCGGAGGCTCGACGCGCGCATCGCGTCCCGAAGATCGCACACGGGATGACTCGAGCCGCCCATGCATCTCGTCACCTACAACATCCAGTTCGGGCTCGGCAAGGACGGCCGCTACGATCTCGCGCGAATCGCGGCCACCGTGAAAAACGCCGACATCATCGCGTTGCAGGAAGTCGATCGGCATTGGCAACGGTCGGGTTGCGTCGACTCTCCCGCGGTCCTTGGCGCGCGGCTTCCCGATCATCACTGGGTCTATGGCGCCAATCTCGACATGGACGCGAGCTACCGTGATGCGCAAGGCCGGCTGATCAATCGGCGCCGGCAATTCGGCACGATGATATTGTCGCGACTGCCGATCGTGTCGTCGCGCAACCATCTGCTGCCGAAGTACGGCACGCTCACGCAACACAGCATTCAGCAGGGCGCGCTGGAGGCGGTCATCATCACCGAACGCGCCGGCCCCGTGCGCTTCTATTCGGTTCACCTGAGCCATTTGAGTCCGGCGACGCGGCTGCCACAGGTTGAAGCACTGCTCGACATCCATGCGCGCGCACCGAGCGAAGGCGGCGCGTGGTGTGGCGGCCATCCGGAGCCCGACGCCGGCTGGACCGAAGGCGGGATGCCGCCGATGCCGGCCGACGCGATTCTCATGGGCGACTTCAATTTCGTGTGGCATTCGCCGGAATACGATCGCATCGTCGGACCGATGTCCGAGCGCTACGGCCGACTCAATCGGCTCACCGGATTCGCCGATGGCTGGGTCGCCGCCGGTCACGGCGAAGATGAAGGCGTGACAGCGGATAACGGCAAGCGGATCGACTTCTGCTTTGTGTCGGCCGCGCTGGCGGGCCGGGTGCAAGCGGCTCGCATCGACGCCGAGGTCACGAGTTCCGATCATCAACCACTCTGGGTGCAGATGGATCTTTAGGTCGCGCCACACCGCCCTCATCGCGTTCGGCGGTATAGCGCGGACAGCGCGCGCACGTTGTCCGCTAACCGCCGACTGGGTGGTCGAGCTGGCGCGCCCGTAGGCATCCGGGGACGAGCGACGCCTATGGAGTTATGGATCGGCTGGACGCACACTGGGGCGCGCGCGATCAAAAACTACTTCATTGCTGACACGTTTGGGGCCTGTTCTCGATCGCTCTAGCCGAGCGCATGCGCTGCTTTGATTAGCACGTAAACCTGAAGGCCCTTTGACGTAGATCAGATGAGGGACCGCGGGCGAACAGAAAATGGCGCATAAAGACGTATTGTTTCTGCCGACAGGTTCAAGCATTGCAGCCGGGTGTGCTGGAGCAGTCGTTGGTTCAATAGCCGCTCTTCACACCGGGTACGACAAGACGCGTGCGATACCAGTCCGCTAACTTGGATCAAGCGCTGGTCTGGCGGTCCGCCTTTTCCGCATCGAAACCCGTTTCAACGTGGAGAGACTCTCATGAAGAAGACCGTCCTTTTTCTGGCCTTAGGCGCCCTTGCCGCAAGCTCGGCGTTGGCCGCCGACCCGGCCACGATCAACTGGTCGAAGATTCCAGCGGTCAATGTCGGATTGTTTTATCCCGGCCAATCCACGTATGAGTGGCTGCGCGGCCCCGCTCATCCGGGTGCGCAGGGGGTAGACGCGCAGGCGTGCACCACCTGCCACAAGGACAACGAGAAGGCGCGTGGCGCGAAGCTCGTCGAGCAGGGACCTCTGGAGCCGGCACCGGTGAAGGGCAAGATCGGTTACGTCGATTTGAAGGTGCAGGCGGCATACGACGACAAGAACGCGTACCTGCGCTTCCAGTGGAAGACCCAGAACAAATTCCCCGGCACTGAACACCAGTACCTGCGCTACGACGGCAAAGAGTGGAAGGTTTATGGTTTTCCCAAGCTCGACAAGGTCGTGCAGGACGGCACGCAGCCTGGCATCTACGAAGACCGCATGACGATCATGCTCGACGACGGCAAGGTGCCGGGGTTCGCCCAGCAGGGCTGCTGGCTGACCTGTCACGAGGGCACACGCGATATGCCCAACATGGCCTCGAAGGAAGAATCCCAGAAGGCGATCAAGCAGAACGACGTGCGCAAGTACTTGCCGGCGACGCGCAGCAACCCGTCGGACTGGAGAACCATCAAATCGGCTGACGAGATCGCCAAGCTGAAGGCGGCCGGCGGCTTCGTTGACCTGATCCAGTGGCGCGCGCATCGCTCGAACGCGGTCGGCATGGCCGATGACGGCTACGTACTCGAGTACCGCAACTCCGATGCCGGCGCGAACATGTTCGGCGGCAACGCAGACTCCAAGACGCACGAGCCGAAATTCATGTGGGACGCGAAGAAGACCGGCTATAAGTCGATCACCGCCGCGCAGCTGCACAAGGGCGAGCATTTCCTGATCAAGGAGAAAAATGCGGTACCGTTCGATCCGAACGCAGGATGGAAGGAAGGCGACATGATTCCCGATTACGTGGTGAGCCGGCAGGATGCCAAAGGCTCGGCCGCGGACAACAACGCGATCGCCAATTGGGAGAATGGCACCTGGACGGTGGTCATCGTCCGCCCGCTCGGCCTGACCAACGACGATGACAAGTCGCTGAAGGAAGGCGGTGTCTACAACGTGGGCTTCGCAGTGCATGACGACAACATCACCACGCGTGGCCATCACGTGTCGTACGTAAAGACGCTCGGCTTGGGCGCCAAGGGCGATATTCAGGCGGTCAAGCTGCCGTAACGGCTCGCTCGCCCGGTTTTCAGCGAGAGGCGGGGGGAATTATGCAAGGGGCTGCACAGGCCCCTTGTTCGTTTATCGAGCGCAATGAAGCCGGCCCGCCGGTCGCGACAGGCAGAAGCGCAGCGCGCCGGCGCGCATCATCACAGCAGCCCCCGCGCCCCGGTCACAGGAACGGCGACATCACCACGCGCTATTCGGGCGCCGGACACGCTGATCGCGGGCGACGAGTTCGGCTGGTCCTCGGTACTAATGGATCGGGGGCAAGCTCTTCCAGACGCGAACGTTGGAAGACGTCGAAGCGTTGGTGTTCGAAGGCCCGGAACTGCGAGCGATGTGCGAGAACGATACGGCGTTCGGCTGCAGGTTGATGCTGCGCCTGCTCGAGTGGTATCCGCCTCGTCACGTATCAATCGCCGATGGACGGCGAGGCACGATGAGCTTCGCCGTCAAGATCTGCACGACCTCCCCGCGTTGATTGCGGGTCTCGCTGCGCACGGTGACGATCCCTCGATCGGGGCGCGAGCGCGACGGCGTCACTTGCGCGACTTCGCTTTCCACGTGGAGCGTGTCGCCCGGTCGCGTCGGCATCGGCCAGCTCACTTCGCCGCCGGCACCGATGATACCGCCCGCGATCGGCGCTCCGCCGTCGACCAGAAGCCGCATGGTGATTGCCGCCGTGTGCCAGCCGCTCGCCGCCAAACCTGCGAACAACGTGCCCTTGGCCGCAGCATGATCGAGATGAAACGGCTGCGGGTCGAACTCGCCGGCGAACGCCTTGATCTGCGCCTCGTCCACAGCATGCGACCCGCTGACGAACCGCTGTCCGACGTGGAGGTCGTCGAGATAGAGCCCACCGTTCATAGGCTGCTTGTCTGGCTTCGTCATACGCACCTCTCGTCATCCACAGCGGAGAATCGAGCAAATCGTCGATGATTGACTCAGTAGATCGGCGCTGGGCGCGGTAGAACCGGCAGCTCGGCAGGCAAATCATCAACGTCACCGCGGACGAAGTCGACGATCGCCCGGACGACGGCTTGGTCGCGCAGCAGCCGGTAGTGGCCAAGCCCGTAGGTCTTGATCAGCCGCGCCTCGGGCATGCGTGCGGACAATCGCAGCGTGTGCTCGAACGGCACTTCGGTGTCGCCGCTGTCATGCACGAACATCGCAGGCAGATGCAATTGTCCCAGCTCGTCGATGCGGTCGATCTCTGCGAAGCGCACGCCGTAATGACGCTCTAGGCGGTGACGCATTGCGTCGCGAATTGACGGCGTGATTCCCAGCATGCGAGCGAACTTGTGCGTATGCTCGCTGATCGACGCAGGAGGGCTCACGAATACGACGCGCCCAAGTTCCAGACCACCTCGCATTGCAACGCCGAGCGCGGCTGCGCCGAGCGAGTGGCCGATCGCTGCTTCGAACGGTCCGTGCGTGGCGGCGAGCGCCTGCAGGGCGCGAACGAAATCCGGCAGGGCGACCGGTCCGTGCCCGCTTTCGCCGTGCCCAGGCTGATCGAACCACACGACGCGATGGCCCGTCGCCACGAGCGGCGCGACGAAGCTTCCCATTTGCACTCCGCGGCCACCCCAACCGTGGACCAATAGAACGGCCGGAGCGGCTGGCGGTCCGGCCTGCCAGACCGCAAGCGAGTGCGTGCCGGAGACAACCGTTTCGCGGCGAGCATCGACCGGTTGCAATCTGCGGCCGGCATAACGCGGCGGCGCGGTGAACAGGCGCTCTGCGTGGCGACGCGCCAGATCGGGCACCAAGCGGGAAGCGATCGCGAAATAGGCACGAATGACAGCCCATAGCGACGGTTTGGCACGAACGATCGTGCTGTTTACAGAGGCGGCCAATGAAGCGTTCATGCAAATCTCGCTGAGGGTTCAGGCAGTTGGCGCAGCCGTTGCAAGCAACCGCTCGAACGCAGCGCGAGCATGCGCTTCAGCCCGGGCGACATCGAACAGGCGTGCGCCGTGGTAGTAGGCGAAGATGATGCCCATCATGTCGAACACGAATTGTCCGACGTCGAGATCCGCTCGCAGGTGGCCTTGGCCGACCGCGAGCTCGACGGCACGGCCGAGCTCTCGCTCGAGCCGCGCGAAATGCTCCACGACCGCGTCGCGTACGGGCCCAGGACGGTCGTCGAACTCCACTGCAGCCGCCTGCATGGGGCAGCCGTGAATGAGCCCACCACGCGCCGTCCAGCCGAGCCAATTCTCGAACAGCGCGCGCAGGCGCGGCAACCCGCGCCGCGCTCTCAACGCAGGCAGGAATACGGTTTCGCTGAAACGCGCGGCAGCAGCCTCGATGGCGGCCACTTGCAACTCCTCACGCGATCCGAAATGGGCAAAGAGCCCGCTCTTGGACAAGCCGGCACGCTCGGCCAGGGACCCGATGGTCAGCGACTCGAAGCCCCCCTCACTCGCCTGTGCCAGCGCAGCGTCGAGGATCGCTGCGCGCGTATGCTCGCCTTTGCTCATGACTCGAACTATACGAACGGTCGTGCTTTTTGTCAAGCGCTACTTTTAGCCCTGCCGGCGCGGATCACTTGGGACGTTCTTCCCGCTTGAACAGCGCTCTCACGGGAGTTCCAGAGCAGCCAGGCAGGACCCGAAGTGAACAGATGGCTTTCGGAAGGAGTCGATCATGATCCTGGGACTGTCGACATCTGCGTTTACTTTGTTTCACGTTGTTTTGAGCCTGGTAGGAATTTCCGCTGGCCTCATCGTCCTGTTTGGCATGTTCAACTCGAAAAGACTCGATGTCTGGACCGCGGTCTTTCTCGCAACCACGGTCTTGACGAGCGCGACCGGATTCCTTTTCCCACGCGATCACATTCTGCCGTCGCATGTCGTTGGCATCGTATCGCTGATCGTGTTGGCGGTCGCGATCCTGGCGCGCTATGTCTACCGCCTCGCGGGTCGCTGGCGCTGGATCTACGTCGTAGGCGCTGTCGTGGCTCTCTACCTGAACGTCTTCGTCGGGGTCGTGCAGGCGTTCCAGAAGTTACCGCTCTTGATGCCGCTGGCACCGACCCAATCCGAGCCGCCGTTCCTTATCGCGCAGTTCGTCGTGCTTGCTCTCTTCGTCGTGCTTGGCATCGTGGCGGTACGATTGTTTCATCCTCAGACAGATGCGGCGGCGTCAGGCGCTGGTTAGCACTCAGGTCATTTAGAAGGAGATTGAGCCTGCGATAACGCGCTGCGTTGGCCTGACGTCATTGCTTGCCGCCAGGTTGCCGTGCACCGCGACCGGTCTTCGTGCGCAGAATGAACACTGCCGCGCCCGCGATCAACAGCGCGCTTCCGCCGATCACGGCGCTGACGGGCAAACTGAAGGCTAGGATCGCGCAGCCTGCGACGCCGCACACCGCAAGCCAGCGTGGCCATCGGCGCTCCCCGGGGTTCAGCGTGAACGCGGATGCGTTCGCAACTGCGTAGTACGTCAGCACCGCGAACGAACTGAAGCCAATTGCATCGCGGATGTCGGCTACGGCAGCAATTGTGGCAACGATCGCGCCGACCGCGAGCTCGGCATGATGCGGGATCCGATAACGAGGATGCACGGCCGCGAAGAAGCTCGGCAGATCGTGGGTGGAGGCCATCGCGAATGCCGTACGGCTGACTCCTGCGAGCAGCGACAGCAGCACACCGAGCGATGCAACGGTCGCGCCGACGCGAACCACCGGCGACAATGATGCCCAGCGGCCCGCTTCGACGGCCGCCCTGAGGGGCGCGGGTGCTTGCGCGAGCGTGGCGGCATCGACGGCGAGCAGCGCGCTCACCGCGACCGCGGCATAAACGACCAATGTGATCGCAAGCGCCAACGGGATCGCGCGCGGTATGGTCCGCGCCGGATCGACGACTTCCTCGCCGAGTGTTGCGATTCGAGCGTAGCCTGCGAATGCGAAGAACAGCAGCCCTGCGGCCTGCAGGATGCCGTACGGACTGCTGGTGGTGAGCATGTGCAGCCGGCTGATGTCGGCTTCACCGCCGAAGACGACAGCGGCCACGACAACCGCGAGCGACACGAGCACGATGGCGACGATGGCGCGAGTAAGCAGCGCGGTCTTCGTCACGCCGAAGTAGTTGACCGCGGTGAGCGCGATCACCGCACCGACGGCAATGGGACGCGAAATGGAAGGCGCCGCGTAGAAGGCGAAGGTCAATGCCATCGCGGCGCAGCTTGCGAGCTTGCCGATGACAAATCCCCATCCTGCCAGGAAACCCCAAAATGGGCCGAGTCGCTTGCGCCCATAGACGTACGCACCGCCCGACTCGGGATAAAGCGATGCAAGCTCGGCTGACGAAGTTGCGTTGCAATACGCGACAAACGCCGCGATCACCAGCCCGAGCAGCAGGCCTGCGCCCGCCACCCGCGCGGCCGGCGCGATCGCCACGAACACACCCGCGCCGATCATCGAACCAAGACCGATCATCACCGCGTCGGTGGTGCCGAGCTTGCGGGCGAGCCGGCTGGGATGGGCAGAATTCTCGCGACTGGCTCGGGACTTTGTCACCGGAGCGGACCGATTGTTGCAGATGGATTGGCGGTTATAGCATCAACGGCTACATCTTCGGCAATCTGCGCGGGCTCGCGATGGGCAACGTCCAAAGAGTGCGTTGGCACGTGCTCGGCATGGGCAATGAGGTGGACCTGCACACGCCGCATTGGCACAGCAAGATGCTGGACCGTGCAGGCGTGGACGCTGGATCAGCGCGCCAAGCGCCGCTCGCGCGCCTTATTCCGCCCGTCGCGACGCGCGGTTCAGTTGACCGCGATTTCGACCAGCGGCACTCCGCCCGGCCCAGCGACGTGCACTGCGCACGCAAGGCAGGGATCGAAGCTGTGAATCGTGCGCAGGATCTCGAGTGGCTGCTTGGGGTCGGCGAGCTTCGTGCCGCGTAGCGCGGCCTCGTACGCGCCGTCCTGTCCCTTCGCGTCGCGCGGGCCCGCGTTCCAGGTCGACGGCACCACCGCCTGGTAGTTCGCGATCTTGCCGTCGCGGATCACGATCCAGTGGCCGAGCGCACCGCGCGGCGCTTCCATGAACCCGGCGCCGCGCGCTTCCGCAGGCCACGTGCGCGGATCCCAGTATTGATCGTTGTGCGTACGCACGTCGCCGGCCTTGATGTTGGCAAGCAGCGCGTCGTACCACGACTGCATCGAGTCGGCGATGATCTTCGTTTCGAGCGTGCGCGCGGCGGTCCTGCCGAGCGTCGAGAACAGCGCCTCGACGGGAACGTCCAGCGTCTTGAGCGTCATTGCGACGAGCTCCTTCGCCTGCGCATTACCGGACGCGTAGAGCATCAGCATGCGCGCAAGCGGGCCGACCTCCATCGCCCGGCCCTTCCACCGCGGCGACTTGAGCCACGAGTAAGCCTTGTCGACGTCCAGGTTCTGGTACGGCGGCTTCGGCCCGGTGTAGTGAAGCGCGGTTTCGCCGGCGTACGGGTGAAGGCCCTTGTCCTGACCTTGCGCGTAGTCGTACCACGAATGCGCAATGTACTCCTGGATCTCGCCGTCGGCGTGAAGGTCGACGGGTTGAATGTGAGACAGATCGCGATCGACGATCGCACCGCGCGGGAACAGGAAGCTCGACGGATCGCGGATGCTCTTCGCCGGCAGATCGCCGTAGCAGAGGAAGTTGCCGAGCCCTTCGCCGACCTTCGCCCAATCTTTGTAAAAACCCGCGATCGCAAGCGTGTCGGGCACGTAGACCTCGTTCACGAACGTGCGCATCATGTTGATGATGTCCTGCACCTGCTGCAGGCCGAGCACGTTGACCGCGGTGGCGGCATCGCCGCCGCGGAAGTGCGCCGGCTCGACTTGCGCGCCCGGCGACTGCACGCTGATTGCCGACGGCATGCCGCCGACGAGGAAGTTCGGATGCGGATTGCGCCCGCCGAAGATCGTGTGCAGCTTGCAGACCTCGCGCTGCCATACGAGCGCATCGAGATAGTGCGCGACCGCCATCAGGTTCGCCTCGGGCGGCAGCTTGTACGCCGGATGCCCCCAGTACGCGTTCGCGAAGATGCCGAGCCGCCCGCCTTCGACGAACTTCTTCACGCGGTTCTGCGCATCCGCGAAATAGCCCGGCGACGAGCGCGCGTAGCTGGAGATGCTTTGGGCGAGCGCGGAGGTCTGCTTCGGATCGGCCTTGAGCGCGGACACGACATCTACCCAGTCGAGCGCATGCAAATGGTAGAAGTGCATGACGTGGTCGTGGATGAACTGCTGGCCGATCATCAGATTGCGGATCAGGTTCGCGTTCGGCGGAATGTCGTACTTCAGCGCGTCCTCGACCGCGCGCACCGACGCGATGCCGTGCACGAGCGTGCACACGCCGCAGATGCGCTGCGCGAATGCCCACGCGATGCGCGGGTCGCGATTGCGCAGGATGATCTCGATGCCGCGCACCATCGTGCCGGCGCTGGACGCGCGGGTGATCACGCCGTCGGCATCGGTGTCCGCTTCGATGCGAAGGTGCCCTTCGATCCGGGTGATCGGATCGACGACAACGCGATTGGCGGGGCTCATGACCGCTCCTCGATCAGTTGGCCGGCGACGATCTCGAGCAGCGAGTGCATCGTCTTGTCCCAGCGGTAATATGCCTGCCCGTCGTCGAACGCCTGCCGGCAATTGGAGCAGGTGGTGACGGGAAGATCTGCGCCTGTCTCATCGATCTGGTTGATCTTGAGCTGGAACACGCGATGGCGCAGCCGATCGGCGCGGCGGATCGCGATTACGCCGCCGCCACCGCCGCAACACCACTGGGTATCGCGGTTCGGCGACATCTCGACGAGCTCCGCGCCCAGCGCCTTGATGAGCTCGCGCGGCGCCTCGCCGACGCCGCCTCGGCGCACGACCTGGCAGGGATCGTGGAACGTGACAGTGGTCGCGAGCGGCTTCAACCGCAGCGTGCCGCTCTTCGTCGCCTCGGCAAGGTACTCGACGATGTGCAACACCTGGAACGGCAGCCTGCGGCCCATCAGCTCGCTCGCCTGCCATCGCATCGCGCCGTAGGCGTGGCCGCATTCGGGCAGCAGCACCGTCTTCGCGCCGCGGCGCTCGGCCGCTTGCGCGATACGCTCGACAATCGCCCGCTGCAGATCGATCCGGCCGGAGACTGTTCCGATATTGCCTGCCTCGAAGCCATCGCTCGCGATGGTCCAATCGGCGCCGACGTGATTCAACACGCGCGCGAGCGCGACGATCGTCGCCGGATATTTCAGAACGTCGATCGGATTGATCGTCGCGAGCACGTCGCATCGCTCCTTGTCGAGCGGGATCGCGACGCCGGCCTGCTGCGCGAGTCCAGGCAGCCATTCGCGCAATCCCTGCGCCGTCACGCCGAGCGCGCTGCCATCGGACTCCTGCCGCTCGGTGAGAGCCCACAGCTCGTGCGGAAGCAGGCCTGCGGCCGCCATCCCTTGGCGAGCGATCGCGACGAGGCCCGAGATGTCGATGCCCATCGGACAGATCAGCGAACAGCGGCCGCACAGCGTGCAGGAGTCATAGATCAGCTCCTGCCACCGCGCGAGCTCCTCGGCGCTCACGCGCGGCTTCAATCCCAGCGAACGGAAGAAGAACGCGAACGGCCCGTATTCGCGCTTGTACGCCTGCTTGAACGGCTCCACCTTGAGGATCGGCGTGTACTTCGGATTCTCGGTGGTGACGTAGTAGTGGCATGCGTCGGCGCACATGCCGCAGTGGATGCACGACTCGAGGTAGAGCGCCGCGGTCGCGCCGAAATCGCCGATGAAGCGGCGCATCGCGCGCGTCTCGCGGGCGCGCGCATCGAGCGTGCCCTGCACGTCGGTGCGCGTCGCCGGCTGCTTCACCGACACGCGCGGCTCGTCGAGCTGCAGCGGATGAGTTTCGTTGATTTGCGCGTTCACAGGCTCGCTCCTTTGCGTTCGAACTGAACGCCTTCGGCGCCGCGCGTGGTAAAGAAGTAGAAGAAGTGCATCAGCTTGCCGAATGGAAACCAGATCAGCAGCAGCGCGATCGACAGGATGTGCAACCCAAGCAGCGTCTGGTACGGCCCGCCGACGTGGCTGTACGCGAGCATGCCGGTCGCAAGCGGCAGGAACGTCACGAGCCAGCTCACATAGTCGTCGAAATTGGACAGCACGCGCTTTGGCCCGTTGACGAACCGATGTACGGCGGAGCCGAGCATCGCGGCGACCGAAACGGCGCTGAAGAAGTAGATGACGCCGCCGGGCAGCGCCGGCCACGCGAAGCCACCGGTCGATTTCATGTTGATGCCGAACAGGCCGCTGAACACGTCGCGGAAGAACAGGATGTGCGGCAGGTAGAAGAACAGCGCGACAAAGAACCCGATGTGGAAGATGTAGCCGATCACCTCGCCGTACGCTGTGCCGCCGCGGAAGAAGGCGGGCTTCGGCAGCGAGCGGAAGATGATGAGCCGTATGCCGGTCCACGCGTGCGGCTTGCGCGCAGGCGAAAGCGGTCGACGATGGCGCAGCAGCGCGATGCCGACGAGCCGCCAGAGGATGCCGGCGACGAACACGAAGGAAGCGAACGCCATCACCGGCCCGCGAGCAAACTGAAGGAGCGTCATGCCGTCGAATGCATCCATTGCCTACTCCTTCTCGCTGTTCTGCTGCCGGCGGCGCGCCGTCGCCGCCGCGACGGCGCCGAGCGCGATGCCGGCCGCCGCCGCGCCCGCCACCGTGGCCGCGCTGCCCCACTGCACGGTGGGCAACGGATCGTAGAAGCTCTGCGCGTCCCAGAACCGCGGCTCCGAGCAGCCGAAGCAGCCGTGTCCGGACTGGATCGGATAGCTCGTGCCGCCGTTCCACTTCACCGTTGCGCAGGCGTTGTAGGTCGTCGGTCCCTTGCAGCCGAGCTCGTAGAGGCACCAGCCGTTGCGCGCGCCGGCATCGTCGAACGACTTCGCGAATCGGCCCTGGTCGTAGAACGGCCTGCGATAACAGCGGTCGTGGATCGTCTCGCCGTAAAACGCCTTCGGCCGGCCCAACGGATCGAGCTCGGGCAGGATGCCGAACGCGAGGAAATGCGCGAGCACGCCGGTGATGACCGCCGGAATCGGCGGACAACCCGGCACCTTCACGATCGGCTTGTCCTTCACGATCGCCGACACCGGCACCGCGCGCGTCGGATTCGGATTCGCTTCCGGCAGACCGCCGAACGACGAGCACGTGCCGACGCATACGATCGCCGCCGCGTCTTGGGCCGCGTCACGCAGCCACTGCTCGTTCGTCGCGCCGCCGATGCACGAGTACGCGCCGCCCTCGCCGGTTGCAACCGACCCGTCGATGATCAGGATGTACTTGCCCTTGTTTGCCTTCATCGTGTTCAAGCGAATCTCTTCCGCCTGATGACCGGACGCCGCCATCAGCGTCTCCTGGTAATCGAGCGAAACGAGATCGAACAGCAGCGATTCGACCGAAGGTTGCGACGAGCGGGTGAGTGATTCCGTGCAACCGGTGCACTCCTGGAATGGCAGCCAGATCACCGACGGACGCTGCGCTTGCGCGAGCGCCTGCGCGAAGACTTGCCGCATGTCGGCGGGCAGCGCGAGCAGCGACGCCATCGCCGCGCAGAATTTCACGAGATTGCGTCGGCTCACGCCGCGCGCGCTCAGCGCTTCGCCGACTGTAGCCCTGTGTGTCATCGTGTTTCCTCCTGTACCGGCACGTGCTTAGCGCCGTCCGGGGAGCCGTCGGTGTGCGTCGCCTGCGCGGCTGCCGACGGCGGCTCGGTGCGCCAGCGCTTGAGCAGCCGACGCGCTTCGTCGCACATGCGCGGAATCGCGCCGGCAACGCCATCGGTGAGCGCAATGCCTAAATCGAATCGCTGCGGTTGCACGCCGACGAGCGCGCGCCGTGCAGGCAGACGTCCGTTGAGCTCGGCAATGGCCAAGACGTCGGCGAGTGCTACCTCGTGGACGCTTGCAAGGACACCCGTTTCGAGGAACCTGTCGAGTGCACGGCCTTCGAGGCAGCGCACGCTCCCCGGCGAGGCGCCGAGGTTCGCCGCGTCGAGCACGATCAGCGCATCGGTCGCTTCAACGATTGCGCACAGATCGAACGACAGCGTGCCGCCGTCGACGAACGTGACGTCCGGGCCGCAACGTGCGGACTCGGCGCGAAGCGCATGCAGAGCATGCACACCGCAACCCTCGTCTCCCAGAAGCAGGTTGCCGATGCCCAGCACTACGATGCCCATCGCCTCGCGCCTTCCTAGTGCGAGCGGATTCGATCGAGCCTAGGCCGCTGCGGCGATCGTTCATTTGATGTGAGTCAAACAGCGCGCACGTGGGTATGCTTCAGCGAGAGAGCGCGCGCGCATACGCGCGCGCGTCACGTCACAAGAAACCTTCTCCGGAAACGAGAATGTAACGACTGTCGTTACTCCGCATTCTTTCTTTCGCTCGCCTTGCTCGTGTCAACCGAAGCCGCCGTTTCGGCGGCTTACATGTTCAGATTGAGCTCGGGCCATTGTTGACCACGGCGCGCGGGATTGGCGCAGAAGCTGCTGCCGTCGCTGTCCCGCTGGAGGGGTCCATGGCACGCCTCGCAGCTGTCGTCCATCATCGTGCGCTGCTCGTGCATGAGTTGGGAAGATGGTGCGGCGCTGCTCGCCATACGCGAGCGCGGATGTCGGACGGCTCGTCGGACTCGCCAACCTTGTTCTCGATCGCATCGGAACCATCGCGATCCTGCGCGTGGCGAAAAGCTGAAATCGCTGGCAGCGACCGGTGCGCGACCCCAAGCCGTGACGTCTCTGCTTTGTCCGCCGCTTCACACAACCGGGCGTCACAGCGACGCCGGCCGCAGTCGAGCGCGACGACGAATCACCGGCGCTGCGCGATCGCCGACCCGCGCTTGTGACGAAGCGTTTCCGAGGGCAGCTCGCCGAACATTCGCTTGTAGTCGGTGACGAAATGACCCAGGTGCCAGAAGCCCCACCGTGCGGCGATGTCCTGCACCGAATCCGCTGGGGACTTGCCCGCCTTGAGATCGCGCCGTACGCCGTTCAGGCGCATTGCACGCAGGAAGCGGACCGGGTTGATGCCCAGCACTTCCTGAAAGCTGTATTGGAGCGTGCGCCGGCTCACGCCCAGCTCGCGGCATAGATCGGCAACCGTGATCGGCTCGGCGATGCGCGAGCGCATGAACGCCTTCGCCGCGTCGACGACGTTGCGCCGTCCGGCGCATGCCGGCCTGGCCGACGCGCTGTCATCGGCCACGACGGCGACCACCGCGCCCAGCATCGTCTGCTCGAGAACGCGCTGTGTCTGCCGGAACTGCAGCGCAATCGGATTGACTTCCGACGATTGCAGCACCGACTGCAGCAGCCGCCGGAATTCGTCCAGGCGCTCAACGCACGGCTTGAGCACCCCCTTGCCCGCGAACACGGCTGCAAGGTCGCGATGCTCGACTTCGCGCGCGTGCGTTTCGAGCGCACCCGAATCGACGACGAGGCCGAGGATCTCGAAACCGCGCGGCGTGTAGAAGTCGAGCTCGTCCTGCGCGCCGAGCGTGACCAGCGCATCGGGCTCGACGCCCTCGCCGCGGAACAGCGCGGTCCCCTCCATGCGGATGGGCACGCCTATCGCGCGCGATCCCCACCACGGGTTACCGCATTCGTGAACGGCCTGATTGGTCGTCTCGCGAAACAGCTGCACGCCCGAAAAGCAGAGCTCGTGCAGGCCGCCGACGAAACGGCCCGGCGTCATCTGCTCGTAGACCTGGTTCCACTCGCGCAGGCTGGCCGCCTGCTCCTCGATGTCAGAGCTCGTCGTGCGCGTGAGGGAAAGCGGCGCGATGTCGCCATCGCCCTGCGAACAGGCGTGCGCAGTTTCCGACGCGATGACCGCTGCCACGACCATTAGCGGCTCGCCGGCTCGACCATCGGATCTCCTCCTTCGGATCGTTCGTCACCCGCGATCGAAGCGCGGGCAAGCGATCGCGGCGCCGCCTCGAGTTCCGAACATCTCGTACGGTGCTCCCAAACTGGTTCGCAAATCTTTGACCTGCATTAAGAAGACCGGACTCGATTGCCGATTTGGGATAACGGCTCCGAAGCGCGACGGCGACAATCGGTCGCACGTACACGTCATGAGAGTCCGGTCCAAACAGGGTACCGGACTCAGGATTCGGAGGAGTGACCGGAATGAATCTCACCTATGCAACGATCGCGCGCGCCGGCGGGCTCGCGCTCGCGCTGTCTACGCTGTTGACTCCGGCGGTCCTCGCTGCGGTCAGCGATCAGGAGGCCGCACAGCTTGGGAAGAACCTCACGCCGATCGGCGCCGAGAAGGCCGCGAACAAGGACGCAACGATTCCCGAGTGGACGGGAGGCATGACCTCGGCTCCTGCCGGCTGGAAGCCCGGACAGAAGCGGCCGGATCCTTTCGCCGCCGACAAGCCGCTGTTCTCGATCGACGCGTCCAACGTCGACAAGTACCGCGACAAGCTCTCCGAGGGCCAGCTCGCGCTGGTCAAGCAGATCAAGGGGTATCGGATGGACGTGTACCCGACGCGTCGCAGCTGCGGCTTCCCCGACTTCGTCTACGAGCGCACGAAGGCCAACGCGCGCGAAGCGAAGCTCGCGGCGAACGGCTGGGGACTCGAAAAAGGCATCGGCGCCGCCGTGCTCTTCCCGATCCCCAAGACCGGCGCCGAGGCGGTGTGGAACCACAAGGTCCGCTACATGGGCGAGGGGCGCATCGAGTACTACGCGACGATCTTCTCGAACAAGGGCGGCGACTTCACGCCGCTGGTGCAGGACCAGTGGACCTGGGTGCCGTTCCACTCGCCGAAGAACAAGGGTGTCGAGGACGTCGCCGGCGTCGAAATGAAGCTCATGGACCTGACCGTCGCGCCAGCCGCCCGCGCCGGCGAGATCATCCTCGCGCATTGGTTCTTCAACAGCGCGAGCGACGCGTGGCTGTACTTCCCCGGCCAGCGGCGCACGCGGCGCGCGCCGTCCTTCAACTACGACAACCCGGTACCGGGCTACGAGAACCTGGAAACCGTCGACGCGTATCCGATGTACGCCGGTGCGATGGATCGCTACGACTGGAAGCTCATCGGCAAGCAGGAGATGTACATCCCCTACAACAGCTTCAAGTGGATCGACAAGAGCAACAAGTACAAGGACGTTTACCTCGGCGACTTCGTCAAACGCGATCTCGTCCGTTACGAGCTGCATCGCGTGTGGAAGGTCGAGGCGACGGTCAAGCAGGGCATGCGCCACCAGATTGCGAAGCGCGTGTTCTATCTTGACGAGGACAGCTGGGGACTGATCGTCGCCGACAACTTCGACGCGCAGGGCAAGATCTGGCGCGTTCAGGAATCGAGCGTCTATCCGGCGCCGGAAATCCCCGCCTGCGTCAGTCAGGAATTCGTTTCGTACGATCTGAGCGTCGGCCGCTACATCGCAGAGAACGCAACGCAGGAGCGACCCGAAACCGACTGGCTCGCCGGACGCGAAGGTCGCATCGATGCGAAGAAATTCAGTCCCGACGAACTGCGCCGCATCGGCGAGCGCTGACGAGAACCCGGACAGGAGGGAACATGAACAACACGCAGATTCGCGTGGCGGCAGCGTCGCGCCGCGCGCTGGTCCTGGCGTTGGCCGCGCTGGCCACCACCGCTGCGCCGGCAGCGCGCGCGGCAAGCTTCGAGACCGAATGGGTGAAGGGCAGCTTCGATTCGACGATCTCGTTCGGCGCCCAGCGCCGCATGCAGGGCCGCGACTGCTCGATCATCGGCAACGACAACGGCGGATGCGTGCCGACGACCGGCACGCTCGGCGAGCGCGTCAATGGCCCCGGCTTCGGCTTCACGTCGAATCCCGACTTCAACTATCTGCAGGCCGACGACGGCAATCTCAATTTCGACAAGGGCGATGTCGTCTCGGCGGCGCTCAAGGGCACGCACGAGCTCTCGCTGCACTTTCGCGACGGATGGAGCGCGCTCGCGCGCGGGAGCTGGCTGTACGACTTCCGCGCCGACCAAACGCGGCGCACGCCGCTCGCCGACGATGCGAAGGACATCGCCGCGCGCGACGTGCGGTTGCTCGATGCCTGGGTGTCCAAGGATCTCGACCTTTTCGGCCGGCCGGCGAAGTTCCGCATCGGCAACCAGGTGGTGAGCTGGGGCGAGGACATCTTCATCTACGGCGGCATCAACGTCATCAACGCGATCGATCTTCGGCGCGCGCACGTGCCGGGCACGCAGCTGAAGGAAATCTTCAGGCCGGCGCCGATGGCATCGTTCAACATCGGCGTCAGCAACAACCTGAGCGTCGAAGGCTTCTACCAGTTCCGCTGGAACGCCTTCGAGTTCGATCCGGTCGGCTCGTACTTCTCGTTCGCCGACGTCGTCGGCCGCGGCCAGCAACACGCGTTCGTGCCAAGCTCGCTGCTGCCGGGGCCGCCCGGGACCGTCGGCGATGTCGGCACGGTGAGCAACGGGGCGATCATCCCGGCCGGGCAGCGCTTCACGCTGGAGGACCTGTTCGCGATCGGTACTGTCGTGCCGAAACTGAACACCCGCACGCCGCCCAATTCGGGCCAGTGGGGCCTTGCGCTGCGCTACAAGAGCGAGCAGTCGGCTGCCGAGTGGGGCGCCTACTACTTGCGCTACCACGACAAGATCCCGATGGTGAGCTTCGTCAACGATCCGTCGATCGCGGCGAATCCGTTCGGCCTCGGCTATTTCGTCGATTACGGCAAGGATCGCGATCTGTACGGCGTGTCGGTCAACACGCACGTCGGCGACTGGGCGGTCGGCGGCGAAGTGTCCTACCGGCCGCGCGACAGCGTCGCCATCGACCCGACGGTGCCGCTTGCCGGTCCCGATTGCGCGTTCTGCGCGCCGGGCACGTATCGCGGTTTTGTCGACGAGAAGAAGTGGCAGGCGCATCTGACGACGATTTACCTGCTCGGCCCGAGCGGCGATCTCGGCTGGCTGCTGCGCGCGCTCCGCGCTGCCGAAGGCACGCTGCTCGCCGAGGCGGCCGTTACGCATTACCCGGGCCTCGACCTGTCCGGCGCGCGGCCGTATCTGCTGACGAACTACGAGCTGCCGACGAAGACCTCGTGGGGCTACGTCGTCGAGCTCGCCGTCGTCTACCCGCACGCGTTCGGCTCACCGATCAACCTCACGCCGCAGATCGACTTCGCGCACGACGTCGGCGGCACGAGTCCGAACACGATCCCCTTCATCAAGGGCCGCAAGGCGTTCACGCCGTCGCTCAACTTCGAATACCTGAACAAGTGGCGCGGCCAGCTCGCGTACACGTGGTATTCGGGCGGCGACGGCAACAACCTGCTGAAGGACCGCGACTTCCTGTCGTTCAACGTGTCGTATTCATTCTAGCGAGACGACGCACGCCGCGACTGCCGCCGTTCGCCACGGCAGTCGCGGCGCGCAACCGCGATCCATGAGCGCTGCGCACCCTTCGCTGCTCGCGCGATTCGTCGCGAAGCTCGAGCACGCGCTGTTCGCGCATCGCGTGGCGACGCTCGCGGCGCTCGTCGCGCTGACGGTCGTCATGGGCGTGTTCGCCGCCCAACTGCGGATGTCGGCCGGATTCGACAAACAGCTGCCGCAGGCGCACGAATACGTCCGGACGTTCTACCAGTATCGCGATCAGGTCTTCGGCGCGAATCGCATCATGGTCGTCGTCCACGCGCGCGCCGGCGACATGTGGAACGCCGCGTTCCTTAGCAAGTTGAACGACGTCACGCAGGCGGTGATGTTCCTGCCCGGCGTCGATCGCCGAACGGTGAGCTCGCTGTGGACGCCGACGACTCGCGTGCTCGAGATCACCGAGGAGGGCTTCAAGTCCGAGGACGTGATCGGAGGCGACATCACGCCGGACCGGCTCACGCCGCAAAAGATCGAGCGCATCCGCAACAACGCGATCGTCGGCGGCTACATCGGGCAACTGGTCGCGAACGACAACTCGGGCGCCATGGTCGTCGCCGACCTGCTCGACAGCGATCCCATGTCGAAACGCAAGCTCGACTACCTCGACCTGTCGCGCCGCCTCGAGCAGGAGGTCCGACAGAAGCTCGAGACGCCTGACTTCGAGATCGAGATCATCGGATTCGCCAAGCAGATCGGCGACATCGCCGACGGCGCCAAGAGCGTCGTGCGCTTCTTCCTGCTCGCGTTCCTGCTCACCGCGGTGGCGGTGTACGTGTACTCGCGCTCGTGGGCGCTCACGGTGCTGCCGCTCGTCTGCTCGCTCGCCTCGGTGGTCTGGCAGTTCGGCACGCTGAAGCTGCTCGGCTACGGGCTCGATCCGCTGGCGGTACTGGTCCCCTTCCTCGTGTTCGCGATCGGCGTCTCTCACGGCGTCCAGCAGATCAACTACATCTCCAAGGAAGTGTGCACCGGAGTCGACACGATGACCGCGGCGCGGCGCAGCTTCACCGGGCTGTTGATCCCAGGGACGATGGCGCTCGTCACCGCGTTCGTCGGGTTCGCGACGCTGACGCTGATTCCGATTCCGATGATCCGCGAGCTCGGCATCACCGCCGCGATCGGCGTCGCGTACAAGATCATCACCAACCTCGTCATGCTGCCGGTCGCCGCATCGTACGTGCGCTTCGACGACCGCTACGTCGGGCGTGTGAACCGTCTGCGCGAGCGGCGCGGTCGCTGGATGGGCGTGCTCGGCCGTGTCGCCGAGCCCCGCAACGCGGCGATCGGCACGGTGATTTGTGCAGTGCTGTTCGGCATCGCGTGGATGCAGAGCCAGGGCCGCCACATCGGCCACCTGCAGCCCGGCGCGCCGGAGCTGCGTGCCGATGCGCGCTACAACCAGGACGCCAACCGGATCGTCGAGAAGTTCGATCTCGGCCTCGATGTGCTGTCGGTCGTCGTCGAGACGCCGAAGGAAGGCTGCTACGACCACGAAACGATGGAGTATTTGAACCAGTTCGGCTGGCAGATGGCCAACGTGCCCGGCGTGGTGTCGGTGACATCGGCGGCGTGGCTCGCGAAGCAGGCGTTTTCCGGTTTCAACGAGGGCAACCCCAAATGGGCAGCGTTGCCGCGCGACCCCAAGTCGCTCGCTAACGCGGTCGGCCTCGCGCCCGAGAATTCGGGTCTTTACAACCCGGGATGCACGGTGCTTCCCGTGCACCTCTATCTCGCCGATCACAAGGCGGGAACGATCAAGGCCGTCGTCGGCGCGGTGAAGACGTTTCGAGCGCAGAACGTCGATCCGCGCGTTCGCGTGCGGCTCGCGAGCGGCAACGTCGGCGTCCAGGCCGCGACCAACGAAGTGCTCGAGACGACCGAGCTGCCGATGATGCTGTACGTGTACGCGACGATCGTCGTGCTGGTTCTGGTCACGTACCGCGACTGGCGCGCGATGGTCGCCTGCTGCCTGCCGCTCACGCTCGCAACGCTGCTCGGCTACTGGTTCATGAAGGAGCTCTCGATCGGGCTCACCGTGGCGACGCTGCCGGTGATGGTGCTCGCGGTGGGCATCGGCGTCGATTACGCGTTCTACATCTACAACCGCCTGCAGATCTATCTCGCCCAGGGCGTGGACATCGTCACGGCGTTCAAGCAGGCGCTGCGCGAGACGGGGATCGCGACGATCTTCACTGCGCTGACGCTGTCGGTGGGCGTTGCGACGTGGTCGTTCTCCGATCTGAAGTTCCAGGCCGACATGGGCCTGCTGCTGACGTTCATGTTCATGGTCAACATGCTGATGGCCATGACGCTGCTGCCGGCGCTCGCCGTCATGATCGATTTGCTGATCCCGCGGCGGCGGCCCGTGCGCACGCCGCTGCTTTCGCATTGACATCCGGTACACCGATGCTCGACCGCCTCCTCGCGCTCCTCGACCAGTCGCCGTCGGCAACGCGCGACACCGTCGGTACACCGTTCCCGCGGTGGCAGCTCGCCGTCGTCGCGCTGTTCGTCGAGCTCGCGCAGAGCGATCGCCAGCTCGTGCCCGAAGAGCTTTCGACGATCGAGCGCATCGTTCGCGACCGCTTCGGACTCGACACGGCGACCGCCGCCCGGCTGATCGCGGCCGCGCGCCGCGAGCTGGACGCCGCGCTCGAAGACTGGGTGTTCGCGACCGCGGTGCGCAACGCCTTCGACGCGACCGAGCGCATCGAGATCGTGGAGCTTCTGTGGGAGATCGTGTACGCGGACGGGGGTCTCGTGCGGCTGGAGGAATCGCTGATGCGAAGGCTCTCGGCCCAACTGGGCATCGGCGAAGCCGAGCGCGAGGCGGCGCGGGCGCAGGCGTTCGCGCGTACCGGACTCGCCCGCGGCAGCGAACCGCAGGCGACGGAGCCCGAATGATGGAAAGCCTGCTCCGGATGTTCATTTGTTGCGCGATGCTCGCCGCATCAGCCCCTGCGGCGGCGCAAACCGCGACAGCGACCGCGGACCTGAGCGCTGCCTACAAGGCGCAGCTTGCGGCCAAGGCACCGCTGCTCGGCATCGCGCGCGCGGGCCCGCGGCTGGTTGCCGTCGGCGACTACGGCGTCGTCGTCCTCTCCGACGACAACGGCGGGACGTGGCGACAAGCGAGCTCGGTTGCCACGCGCACGATGCTGACGGCGGCGACGTTCGTCGACGCGCAACGCGGCTTCGCGGTCGGACACGGCGGCACGATCCTGCAGACAGCCGACGGCGGCGAAACATGGACGCGCAACCATGAAGCCGGGGCCGACGTCGCGCTGCTGTCGGTCTGGTTCGAGAATGCCGAGCACGGCATCGTCGCCGGCGCGTTCGGATTTGCGCTCGCCACCCACGACGGCGGCCGGACGTGGAAGGAATTCGTCGTCGGCGACGGCGACGATCGCGATCGCCATCTCAACGCGATCTTCGCGCTGCCCGGTGGTGCGCTATTCATCGCCGCCGAGGCGGGCACGGTGTTCCGCTCGTCTGACGGCGGCCGATCGTGGGCCGCGTTACATCTGCCGTACAACGGCTCGCTGTGGGGCGGCATCGCGCTCAACGGCGGCGCTGCGCTCGTGTACGGCATGCGCGGCCACGCGCTGCGCTCGACCGATCAGGGCCGCTCATGGGCTGACATTCCAACCGGCACCGATCAGTCGTGGAGCGGCGGCGCGCAACTCGCCGACGGCACGATCGCGTTGGTCGGCCTCGGCGGCGCCGTTGCGACGAGCGTCGACGGCGGCAAGAGCTTTCGCACGATGATCCGACCGGAACGTCAGACGCTCGCCGCGGTCGTCGCGGGCATGCCGGGACAGCTCGTCGTGGTCGGCCTCGCCGGCGTCGGCATCCACTATCTCGCGGCGCAATGAACGCTTTGCGCGCCGCGCCTGCTCATCACGATCCACGCATGGGAGATTCGACATGGACATGAATACGCGCCAGTTGATCAGCGAAGCCGCCAGTGCATTCGTCGCAGCGCCGAAGAAGATGCTCATCGGCGCCGATTGGGTCGACGCGGCCGACGGCGCACGGCTCGATGTGCGTAATCCCGCGAACGGCGAAGTGTTCGCGCACGTGCCGGCGGGCAATGCTGTCGACATCGATCGCGCCGTGCGTGCGGCGCGCGCGGCGTTCGAGGACGGACCGTGGCCCGCGATGTCGCCGGTGCAGCGCGAGCGCCTGCTGCTCGCGCTTGCCGACAAGATCGAGGCGAACGCGCAACAGTTGGCCGAGATCGAATCACTCGACAACGGCAAGTCGGTGATGCTCGCACGTCACGTCGACATGGCGATGGCGGTCGACTTCCTGCGCTACATGGCGGGCTGGGCGACCAAGATCGAAGGTGCGACGCACGACGTGTCGGTGCCGTTCATTCCGCAGGCGAAGTTCTTCGCGTGGACACGCAAGGAACCGGTCGGCGTCGTCGGGGCGATCATTCCGTGGAACTTCCCGCTGCTGATGGCGGCGTGGAAGATCGGCCCGGCGCTTGCCGCCGGCTGCACGGTCGTGCTGAAGCCGGCGGAAGAAACCCCGTTGACCGCACTGCGGCTCGGCGAACTGATTCTCGAGGCCGGGATACCTGCCGGCGTCGTCAACATCGTCACGGGACTCGGCGAGACTGCGGGCGCGGCGCTCGCCGCCCATCCGGGCATCAACAAGATCGCGTTCACGGGCTCGACTGCAGTGGGCAAGCTCGTGCAGCGCGCGGCGATCGAGAACATGACACGCGTGTCGCTCGAGTTGGGCGGCAAGTCGCCGGTCATCGTGCTCGACGACGCCGATCCGGCGCAAGCCGCCGCCGGCGCGGCACAGGCGATCTTTTTCAATCAAGGCCAGGTCTGCACGGCGGGCTCGCGGCTGTACGTACAGAAGAAGCTATTCGATCGCGTCGTCGCGGACCTCGCGGCGATCGCGAGCAAGATGAAGCTCGGTCCCGGGCTCGACCCGTCGAGCGAGCTCGGCCCGCTCGTATCCGAGGTGCAGCGCGACCGCGTATGCGGCTACATCGACAGCGGCATCAGTCAGGGTGCGAAGGTGGCGACTGGCGGCGGCCGCGTCAACAGCAAGGGCTACTTCGTGCAGCCGACGGTGCTCGTCGATGCTCGCCAGGACATGCGCGTCGTACAGGAGGAAATCTTCGGACCCGTCGTCGTCGCGCTGCCCTACGACGACGTCGACGACGCGGTGCGGCTTGCCAACGACACGCCGTACGGTCTGGGCGCGTCGATCTGGTCGAACGATCTGGCGCGCGTGCATCGGCTCATTCCGCGCATCAAGGCCGGCACCGTCTGGGTGAACTGCCACAGCATGCTCGACGCGAGCCTGCCGTTCGGCGGCTACAAGCAGTCCGGTATCGGCCGCGAGATGGGGCGTGCTGCGCTCGATCTGTTCACCGAAACCAAGTCGGTTCTGATGGCCGTGTGAGCTGCGGCATCGGGAGACGCGGGATGCGACAACACACACTGTCGCGGGTCGTTCTCGGCCTGGCGCTGGCGGCGGCGAGCGTCGGCGCTCAGGCATTCGCCCGCGACTCGCTCGTCTGGAAGAAATGCACGGGCTGCCACACGCCGAACGCGGACGGTCGCATTTCACGCGTCGAGCAGTTGCGCACGACCCCCGAGGAGTGGACGGTCATCGTCGACCGGATGCGGCGGCTGCACGGCATGTCGATCGGCGCGGGTGAAATGGATCGGCTGCTGAAGGAACTCTGCGCAACGCAGATCCTGACACCCGACGAGCAGGCTCGAGTGTCGTATCTGAGCCTGTGGCACAACTCGCAGCACGTCGAAGCGCCGGCCGATAAGGACGAGGAGAAGGTCTTCACGACCTGCGTGCGCTGTCACACCGTGGGCAAGATCTACTCGTACCGGATGACGGCCGACAGTTGGGCGAAGCTGCGCGATTTCCATCTGTTCGTCGTTCCGACCGTCGTCTTTCAGATGCGCGAGATGCGCTGGATCGCGGAAGCGGACGCGACGTTTGCCTACCTCGGCGCGAAGCTCGCCTACGCAAGCGCGTGGTCTGCACCGACGCCGAAGCTCGAAGGCGCGTGGAGCGTATTCGGCTACGCACCGGGCCGAGGCAGCTATCGCGGCGAAGCGCGCATCACCGACGCCGGCGACGCCGAATACAAGGTGACGGGAAGCGTCGCGCATGCCGACGGAACGACCGAGACGTTCGACGGCGCGGCGACGCTTTACGGCGGCTATGCACTGCGTACGCGAACGAGAAACAACGGCTTCGCCGGCAACGGCGCGTACATCGTGTCTGCCGACGACATTCAAGGCGAGTCGCATCTGCCGGCGCCTGACTTTCGCACCTCCAGCGCGCGATGGCTGCGCGCCGGCGACAGCCCTAGGGTCGCGCGCATCGTTCCGGGCTTCGTGCTGACGGGCGAGAAAACGATCCTCACCGTCGAAGGCAACAACCTGCCCGACATTGCCACCGGCGATGTCTCGTTCGGCGCAGGCGCCGTCAAAGTGATGGCCGTGCAGCGGGTTGCGCCCGGCACACTGCAGCTCACCGTCGTGAGCAGCGCGCGCACGCTCGACGTCGCGAAGGTGTCGATCAAAGGGATCGACGCAGGGACCGTCACGCTCGCGCCGCAGATCGATTACATCGCGATCACGCCGCCGATCGGGCGCGCGAGATTATCGGGCGGTGCGCATTATCCGGCGGAGGGCGTCCAGTTCGAGGCGATCGCGTACGCGAAAGCCGGCAGCGGCAGCAAGGCGGCGGGCACGCCGCTCGGGCCGGTTGCCGCGACGTTCAGGCTCGCCGAGGAGAAGACGCGTCCCGATGATGACGATCTGCGTTGGGTCGGCGCAATCAGCGCGAGCGGCACGTACCTGCCGGTCGGTGACTACGGCCCCAATCCGATGCGCAATTACTCCGCCGAGAATAACGGTCTCGTCAAAGTGATTGCGCGGTATCAGCGCGGTGCACGCTCGTTCACGGCGCAAGCGCAGCTCGCCGTGACGATGCCCGATTTCATCCCGAGACTACGATGACCGAGGTCTACGCCTGGGCCGATCATCGCGTGTTCGCGCCATCTTCGGCGCCTGGCGGCAAGGCGCTGCTGTTCGGCGCCGATGACGCAAGCCTGTTCGCGATCGACGCCTGCACGAAAGACGTGCTCGACCGCTGGCAGCACCGCAACGCGATCGTTCTGCATGATGTTCCCGCCTCGGATCGCGAGGTGCTCACTGCGTTGCGCGACGCGCGCGTGCTGGTTCGATCGGAACGGCGGCGCGAGCCGACACCCTCGCCGATCGACCCGGCCGGCATTCCGCTCGGCACGCTCGTGCTCGAAGCGGCACAGGCGTGCAATCTGCGCTGCGCGTACTGCTACGCCGGCGGCGGTTCCTACGGCGGTGAGGCGCGACTGATGCGGCCCGACCTCGCCGCGCGCGCCGCGCGTTATCTCGTCGAATCGTCGGGCGATCGGGAAAGCGTCACGCTCGTCCTGTTCGGCGGCGAACCGCTGCTCAATCTCGCGGCACTGGAAGCCGCCGTGCGCGAGGGTGAGTCGGCCGCCGCGGCGTACGGCAAGACGCTCGTCGTCTCGGTCACCACGAACGGAACGCGCTTCACATCGGAAGCGCTCGACTTCCTCTGCGCGCAGAGGATCGCGGTTACGGTGAGCATCGACGGCCCGCCCGACGTGCACGACGCCAATCGCCGCTACGCCGGAACGGAGGGCGGCGGCACTTATGTCGACGTCGTCGACGGCGTCGCGCGCCTGCACGCGCGCACGGGACGCGCACCTGCGGCTCGCGTCACCCTCAAGCCGGACCAGTGGCACCGCGTACCCGAAGTCTTCGAGCACGTGCTCGGCCTCGGCTTCGTCGAGGTCGGCATCGCGCCGTCGAGTCCGATCACGGCGAATCTGCTTTCGACGCCGCAGCAGGACGAGGCGCTTGTCGCCGGCTTCTCGCGTCTCGCCGAGCGATTCGCGTTCGAGGCGGCCCACGGCCGCGTGCTGCCCTTCTCGAACCTGCTCGACGTTCTCGGCAGACTGCATGCCGGCCGAGTCAAGCAAGCGCCGTGCGGCGCCGGGCTGGGTTACCTCGCGATGGACGCGCAAGGCCGCTTCTTCCTGTGCCACCGGCTGGCGGGCGTGCAGCGATTCTGCGTCGGCGACATCGACGCCGGTATCGATCACGCGAAGATCCGTGACTGCCTCGCTGCGCAGGCGATGCCGCGCCAGGACGCGTGTGCCGCGTGCTGGGCGCACAGTCTGTGCGCAGGCGGCTGTCACTACGAGAACCATGTGCGCGAAACGGAGCTCGGGCTTCCCCGGGGCGGATCGTGCGACTTCATTCGGCAGTGGCTCGAAATCGGCATTCGCGTTTACGCGCGGCTTTGCGACGATCCCGAAAATCCTGTGCTGCGTTTCGTCGAACGACGGGCCGACAGCTGATTCTGTGTTCGGAGGGCATGCGATGAAGAAGAAGATCATCGAGGCGCTCAATCGGAAAGCGAAGGCGATCGAGCGCCTTGCCGACGGCGAGCAAAAGAGCGCAGAGGCGCTCGCCCAGCGCCCGATGCCGCAGGGCTGCACGACGATCTTCGACACCGGTTGGGAAACCAATCCGCGGCCCACGTACCCGATCGGAAACTGCCAGGCGTCGGCGCGCGATTTCAACGGCTGCGCCGGCGACTGCTGGTGGCCCGCGCAAGTGCCGGATGGACTGACCAATCATCGCGATTTCGACGTCGCGTGTCCGAACATCGCGCGCGACTGGCGAAACCTGAAGTACGACTAGGAGCACGAGATGCGATGGACCCGTCTTTTCGTGTGCGCGCTGGCATCGGTCGTCTGCGCGGGTCAAGCGATGCGCGCAGACGCAGGCGACCGCTTCTATTACCTTGGCTACGAAGTCATTCAGGTGATCGACGGCGACACCGACGCCATCGTCGCCGATATTCCGATCAGGGGCGCCACGCGCGAAGTCGGCCTGACCGCGGACAAGAAGTTCCTGTACGTCGCGACGAACCGGCATCTCGTGCACAAGGTGGACCTCGGCGCGAACCGCGTCGTCGCGACGATTGATGTGAGCAATGACGGCTGGGACCGCTTCATGTTCGGCTTCGTGCTCGATCCGGACGGCAGAACCGCCTACGGCGCGTTCATGTCGCGCAAGACGGACAAGGGCGACGTCGTGATCGGAAAGCCCGTCGTCGCCCAATTCGAGCTCGAGACCGGCAAGTTGCTGCGCAGCGTCGAGATTCCTTGGGGCGTGGCGCACCTCGTCAGCGTCAAGGGCGGCAAGACGATCTACGCGTTCGGACAGGATCTGTACAAGATCGACACGACCGCTGCCGACCTCAAGGTCATCGACACCGTACCCATGTTCGACAAGGGAATGAACATTCTGCCGTTCTGGGACTACGCGTTCGACAACGGCGGCGTGGCGAGCATGAACTACTACACGGAAAAGTTCATGGGGCTGCTGCTCGTCGATCAGCAAAGCGGCGAGATCGACGACATCGTCGTGAAGGGCGATCCGGCGATGGCCTACTCGGTGATCCTCGCGCCCGACCGCAAGAGGGCGTATGCGGTGATGGATGACCTCACCGTCATTGATGTCGCGAAGAAGACGTATGTCGCATCGGTGGCGATCAAGGAGGGCACGTGCTATGGCGTCAACGTGTCCGGCGACGGAAAGAAGATCTATGTCGGCGGCGGCGGCTCGACGCTGACGATCTACGACGCGAAGACGCTGAAACGGTTGAAGGTGCTGCAGATGGCCTCCGATGGCATGGATCTTCGCAGGATCGCGTTCTAAGCGCAGCGGATTGAAGCGCATGGAATATGCCCTTCGCCTCACCAGCGCAGACGAACCGCCGAACGACGCGCGAGCCGCCTGCTCGCCGTCGTGGCGGACGTTGCTTCCCGACGGACCGACGGTCGCGTTGTACTTCGGATCCGAGTTCTGCGAGGACCGGCTGCCCGATGTGATCGAAGCGATCGCGTTCTGCGATCTCGCGTGCGAGCACGGCTGGGAACCTACGCTCGTGACGCCGCTCGTCACCCCCGAGGGCTTGCGAACCGTCGATCGCCTGCTCGGCGCGCTCGCCGTGAACCGCCGCGAAGTGTCGGTCGTATTCAACGATTGGGGTGTGCTCGGGCTTTTGCGCACACGCCACGCTTCGGTCGCGCGGCGTGCGGGCCGGCTCGTCAATCGATCGTTGCGCGATCCGCGCGCGTATCGCGACGCGCCCGCCGGCACCGCGACGCACGACGCCGCGCGCTATACAAGGCTGCGCCGATTTCTTGGCGGTCTCGGCGTCACGGCCATCGAAAGCGACGCCGACCTCGAGGGCGGCTATCTGGGTGGCGGGCTCGATGACGACGGAGCGGGACTCGATCGCGCGCTGCATCTTCCCTTCACCTTCGCTGCATCGGGGCGCGGCTGTCCGCTGAAAGCCGCTCTCTATCCGGAGGGCGGCGGCTTTACCAAGGCGTTCGCCGATCGCTGTCCCGCGCCGTGCCGCGGCAAGGCGCTGCCTGTCACGCGTCCCGACACCGCCCTGCCCCATTGGCGCGCCGGCAATACGCTGCTCTACGAGATTCCGACCGAGGCGGCGCGCAACTGGCTGCCGCACACCGATCGCATCGTGCTGCACGAGCTGCCGGCGCCATGAAGATCCTCGCCCCGCTGCGCGGTTCCGACGAAGTCCCGTCGCTCGCCGCTGCGGGAGCGCACGAGTTCTACTGTGGCTTGACGCCGCCCGGCTGGGATGAGGCGTTCGGCAGTGCATCGGTCCATCGGCGGAGCGCGAAATCGTCCGGCGTTCCGAGCCTCGACGATCTGCGCCGGATCGTTGCGCTCGCCGATCGCCGGCCGGTATTCGTGACGCTCAATGCGCCGTCGTATCCCGCCGGCGCCGTGCCTCGACTCGCCGAATTCGGCCGCATGCTCATCGACGACGTCGGCGTCGCGGCGCTCATCGTCGCCGAGCTCGAATTGCTGCTCGCGCTATGCGAACAGGGCATGTCCTCGCGCGTGCACGTGTCGAGCCTCGCCTGCTGCCGCAACGACGGCGCGGCGGCGTTCTATCGGGACCTCGGCGTTTCGCGCGTGATCCTTCCGCGGCACATGACGCTGCGCGAGATCGAGCAGACGGCGACTGCAGGGATCCAATGCGAAGTCTTCGCGTTGAACGACGGCTGCGCGTTCGAGGAAGGAATCTGCGCCACCACGCACGCGTTTCGTCCCTACTGCATCGACGATCGCATCGGCCGCGCATCGCGACGCCTCGACGAGCGATACGAGTTCTGGAAGTGGACGCTGAACAACTGCGGCTGCCAGACGAGCCGCGGCTATACGCTCGGCCCCTGCGGCCTGTGCGCGCTGCCCCGTCTCGGCCGGATCGGCATCGCGAGTCTCAAGGTCGTCGGTCGCGAAGCATCGCTCGCGCGCAAGACGGCGTCGGTGCGGCTTGCTGCCATCGCACTCGATCTTGCGCAACGCGGAGCCGGTCCCGAAGACATCCGCGCGGCCGTCGTGACGGAGCGTGGCGCGCCGGAGCTCTGCGAGAACGCGCACCTCTGCTACTACCCGGACGTCTGGACGAAACGCGTTGACGAGTCGCGTATCGCGCCGGTCCGTTCGATGCGCGCGTCACCGGCTGCACACGCGTGCGCGCGACGCTCGATACCGAGCGAGTCGTGCTGAAGTCGCTGCGGCGATTCGCGCATCACTTGTCGGGTAGGCGCGCAGCGCTCGCGGCCATTTTCGCGCTGGGCCTATGCGGCGCCGCGGTGACGCTCTCCACGCCGCTGCTCGGCATGGCGTTCATCGACGCCGTCGCAAGCCGCGGCGATTTCACGTCCGTCCCGATCATCGCCGCGGCGCTCGTCGCATTGTCGGTTGTCGATCTCGCGCTCGCCACGCTGTCCGGTCGCGTGCACGCGCGTCTGTCGGCCGAAATGCTCGCCGATCTGCGTGCCGCGCTTTTCGCGCGCTGCGTGGACGGCCCGCTGGACACGATCGAAGCGTTGCGCCACGGCGATCTGCTCACGCGCTTCGGCACCGACGTGCCGCGCATCCAGACGCTGCTCGTCGACGGCATGCTCGGCGGGCTGCAGAACGTGCTTTTCCTCGGCGTGGCGGCGGCGATCACGTTTGCGCTGTCGCCCGCGCTCGCGCTCTGGAGCTTCCTCGGCGTGTTGCTCGCGCTTGCCGCCGCCGCCGCGTTTCGCCGCGCGGTCGAGGACCGAACGCGTCACGTGCGTGACGCGATGGTGGACCTGTCGCACTTCCTGTCCGAGCGGTTGGGCGCATTGCGCGCGATTCGCCTGCACCGCACGCAGCACGAAGAGCAGGCTCGCCTTGCCGTGCGCAGCGAGTCGCTCGCGCGCGAGGTCGTGCGCTTCCACGTGCTCGACTCGGTCGCCACGGGCATCCCCGGCCTCGCGCTGACACTCGCGCTTGCGTGGATCTACGTTGTCGGCGGCGGACTGCTGGAGGCGGGAACGATCAGCCTCGGCACGTTCGTCGCCTTCGTTCTCTACCAAGGACGGCTGTTCGGACCCGCGCAGGGATTGCTCGCGCTCGTGCGCAATTTGCAGGAAGCGCGGGTGAGCGTCGCGCGCGTTGCGGAGGTTCTCGGTCCCGAGGACGACGGCCAGGCGCGCGCGTGCAGCGTTCGCGCGGTCGCCGGCGACGAAGGCGCGCTCGTGCTGAAGGACGTCACGTTCGCCTACGCCGGGAAGCCGGCCGTGTTCGACCGCGTGAACGTTCGCATCGAGCGCGGAGAACGCGTCGCGCTGTTCGGGGCCTCCGGCGCAGGCAAGTCGACGCTCGTTCACCTTCTTTTCGGGTTGCGCGAACCCGTCACGGGCCGTGTATCGATCGATGAACGGACGGCGCACGACGTGGAGCGGACATCAGGCGCCATGGCTCTCGGGTACGCCGGAGCCGAGCCCTTTCTGCTGCACGCGTCCGTCGAGGAGAACCTGCGTTACGGCAATCCGGGCGCGCGCCGAGAGGATGTGAAGCGCGCCGTTGCGCTGGCCGAGGCCGAAGCGTTCATCGCGGCGCTGCCGGAAGGTCTTGCGACGATCATCGGCGGGCGCGGGCTCGCGCTCTCCGACGGCCAGCGACAGCGGCTCGGCCTCGCGCGCCTGTTTTTGCGCGATCCCCGCATCCTCGTGCTCGACGAAGCGTTCTCGGGGCTCGATCTCGAAACGGAGACGCGCATCCGCCGCAATCTCTGGACTGCGTTCCCCGATCGCACGGCGCTCGTCATTTCCCACCGGCCGGTGGGCCTCCCCGATTTCGATCGGATCCTGTTGCTGCGCGACGGCCGGTTCGCCACGGTATCGGCCGGCGACATCCGCTCGCTCGTCATCGCTGCCGGTCGTCCAAATGAGCGCACGTCGACTGCGGTTCGCGACGTCGCGCACGTGCGATGACGCGGCTGCGTATCGGAATCGTCGATAGCGGCGTGAACCCGTGGCACTCGCACGTTCGAGGGCAGGTCGCGGGTTGCCGCATCTTCGTCGCGCCGGACGGCGGCATCCAAGAGGATGGCGACTTCCGCGATTCGTCCGGCCACGGCACTGCGGTCGCCGGTGTCGTCCGTGAAGCGTTTCCCGACGCCGAGATCTTCGCGGTCCGCGTATTCGATGCCGACGAAGACACCTATCCGTCGCTCGTCGCCCGCGGAATCCTGCGCGCGGCGGCGGCGCGTTGCGACTTCATCAACTTGAGCCTGTCGGTCCCGCCGGGTCCCGGAAGCGGCACGCTGGCCGCGGCCTGCGCCGCCGTCGTCGACGCAGGCTGCGTGCTCGTCGCATCGGCGCGGCCCGACCGACCGGGCTGGCTTCCCGCGTCGCTACCGGGCGTCTATTCCGTCACCGCCGATGACACGCTTGAGCCCGGCGACGTCCGCGATCGCGGATCGTTGAAGTTGCTCGCGTGCGGCAGGCCGCGCGATCTGGAACGCATCGCGCAGGGCACGAACTTCAACGGCCATTCGTTTGCGTGCGCGCGAGCCCTCGTTCATGTGGCGAGACAACGCAACGCGGCAGCGTGAATCGCTTTGTGCACGTTGTGGCGAACGAGATCATCGGGTGTCCCTCGATCAGCTTCCCTTCGCGCCGGACGTACGCACAATGGCATCCCATTTCCGCACTTCGCTTTGGATTTCAGACTCGAGCGTGTCAGCGGTACTCCATCGCGCGGTCGCACCTTGCTTCGCAAACGCTTCCAGCAAGTCCGGTTGCTCCAGCGCCTGCTTGAGCGCCTCGTTGAGTCGCGCGACGATCGGCGCCGGCGTGTCCCGCGGCGCGATCAGGAAGAGCCACGGCGAGGCCTCGAAGCCGCGCAGCGTATCGGACACCGGCGGCCAATCCGGAGCGCTGGGGTGCCGCGTCGCGCTCGTTACGGCAATGACGCGCAGCTTGTCGGCCTTCGCGTTCACAAGCGCCACTGGCAGGCTGACGACGGCAACCGGCAGCACACCGCCGAGCAGGTCGGTGACGCTGGGTGCGGCACCCTTGTACGGAATGTGGACGATGTCGACACCCGCTTCCTTCTTGAACAATTCCATGGCGAGTTGGTGCAGTGTCCCGACGCCCGGCGTGCCGTAGCTGTACTTGCCCGGATTGGCCCTCAAAAGCCGGATCAGCTCGGCCGTCGTTTTCGCGGGGACGGACGGGTTGACGACAATCGCGAGCGGCAACGTGCAGACGCTGCCGACGGGCGCGAAGCTCTTCACGGGGTCGTAGCTCACTTTCTCGTACATCGCCGGTGCAATGAGTACCGCGGTGTCCGCGAAATAAATCGTGTAGCCGTCCGGGGCCGATTTGGTCAGCGCGTCCGCTGCGATGGTTCCGCCCGCGCCCGGCCGATTGTCGACCACCACCTGCTGCCCGAGACTGACCGAAAGCTTTGCCGCGACAATTCTGGCCAGCGCATCGGCGCCGCCGCCTGCCGCGAACCCGACCAGCATCCGCACCGGCCTCGCCGGATAGGTCTGTGCGAGGACGGCGACTGGCACGGTAAGCGAAACGATCAGCATCACGACGTGAACGAGCGAGCTCATCGTCATTCCTTTCAGCATTGCGACTGCCGTGTCGCGGGCAAGCGGCCACACACGTGATCCGAAAACATTCGTCCGTACCCCGGGGCCGCGCCCGAGAGACCGACGAGGCGAACCGCAGCCCAGAACCCCGCCGGCGAGCTCGAAACGACCGGAATTGCGCATTCCCGTTCGAGCAGCGGCGAAATGGCGAGCGTGCGAAGACCGCCGCACGAGATGAAGAGCGCATCGGCGCGCCCGTCCGCGCGTTCGAACGCGCGCCGGCCGAGCGCGAGCAAGTCATCGTCGGTGACCGAAAAAACGTTCTCGACTTTCTGTATTCCCATCCCGACCATGCTGGCCACTTCGATGCCCATCTTGGTGAGAAACAGCGCCAGCCGGCCATTCACTTCGTCGGCGTAGGCGGTAGCCACGGCGACGTGACGCGCGTCGAGCGCACGGAGCGCATCGATGACGGCCGTCGACATCGTCGTCGCCGGCAAGTCAGTGGCCGCGCGCATGACCTCGATGAGCCGATCGTTGAACTGCGCACCCTTGTAAAAGCTGAGCGATGTTCCCATCAGCACGATCGCGTCCACGCCGTCGCTCGCGAGCTGCGACGCCACCTGCTCCACGCGGCCGATGACTTGGTCGTAGCCGTCGGGCGTCAGCTGTTGCAGTCCCAATCCGCGTGCGATGAAGCGTGCGCGGTTCGGGTAAAGCTGAGCTCCCTCGGGAGGCACCTCCGCGTGCGCAGGCGGAACGATGAGGCCGATGAGCGGATTGCGCACGCGCCGCTCAGCTCTCGGGCAGCAGCGCCCACTTGCCATCCTTGACGATCAGCATGACCCGGCCGCGTCGGTCGAATCCGGAATGGTCGGCGGGCGTCATGTTGTACACCCCTTGCGTCGCCACCAATTCGCGCGTGCCTTCCAGGGCGTCACGCAGCGCGCTGCGAAATTGGGGGGTGCCCGGCCGCGCCTTCTTCAGCGCCTCGGGTATCGCCCGCTGCAACAGCAGACCCGCGTCGTAAACATTGGCGCCGAAGGTCGCCGGCTTGGCGCCGTAGATCTTTTCGTACGCGGCAACGTACTCGGCCGCGACTTTCTTCGATGCGACACTGTCCGGCACCTGATCGAGGACCAGCATCATGCTTGCCGCCATGATCGCACCGTCGACCTTCTTCCCTCCGATGCGAATGAAGTCATCGGTGGCCGAGCCGTGCGTCTGGTAGATCTTGCCCGTGTAGCCCACGTCGACGAGCTGCATGTGCGGCAACGCCGCGCCCGCGGCGACCCCGGCCACCAGAATCGCATCCGGTGCCGCCGACTTGAGCTTGAGCACCTGGCCGGTCACGCTCGAATCCTGGCGGCTGTAGCGCTCGGTAGCGACCAGCTGGATGCCCGCCTTCTGCAGCATCGGAACCAGCGTCTTGTACCAGCTCTCGCCGTACGGGTCGTTGTAACCGATGAAGCCCAGCGTCTTCACGCCGCTCTTCACCATGTGGCTCACCAGCGCGTCGGCGATGATGTCGTCGTTCTGCGTCGTCTTGAATACCCAGCGCTTGTTGTCGTCCATCGGCAGCACCACCGCCGGCGTGCCGACCGGCGCGAGCATCGGCGTCTTCGCTTCGGCGATGAATTGGATGACACCCATTGCATTAGGCGATCCGGACGGGCCGATGAGCGCGTCGATATTCTGTTCCGTCAAGAGCTTCTTGACGTTGGTGACGCTTTGCGTGGTATCGCTGGCATCGTCCAGATAGATGTACTCGATCGTCGTGTCGCCGACCTTCTTCGGCAACAGCGCCATCGAGTTCTTCTGCGGGCCGCCGACGAATGCGGTCGGACCGGTGGCCGAGGTGATCACGCCGATTTTCACCTGCGCGTGGGCGGACAGCGACGCGGCTGCCACGACCGTCAGCAGTGCGCCCAGAATGGGTCTGATATTCATGTGCTCCTCCCTTTGAACTAAATGAACGAAGCTACGGCGCGCTTTGGTGTCCCGCGCCGTGCCACGCCGTCACATCACGAATCCTCCGCTTGCCAGCACGACTTCGCCGCTGATGTAATCCGATTCCGGGATGCAGAACAGGTACACCGCACCCGCCGCTTCCTCCGGCGTCCCGCCGCGTCCTAGCGGAATCATCCGGTTCATGAATGCGATCATATCGGGCTGCACGCCCATCCTGATCTCGCGCTCGCCGATGTGCGCGACCGCCTCGCCGGAGCCCACCGGTTGCGTCATTCGTGTCTGGATGTAGCCGAACGCAACGGCATTGACGTTGACGTTGTAGCGGCCCCATTCCTTCGCGAGCGCCTTGGTCGCGCCGATCACCGCGGCCTTGGCGGCGGAATAGCCAAGCTGTCCGGCATTGCCGTACAGGCCGGCGATCGACGATACGTTGACGACCTTGCGAGCCATCGCGCGGCCCTCTTCCTTTTCCTTTTTCGCCATCTGGCGGATGGGCTCGGCGGCTGCGCGCAGGATGCGAAACGGCGCCGTGGCGTGCACGTCGAGCATCGCGTACCACTGTTCGTCGGTCATCTTCTGCACCACGCTATCCCACGCATAACCGGCGTTGTTGACGATGATGTCGAGGCCGCCGAAGCGCTCCAGTGCCGTGCTCACGAAGCGCTGGCCGAAGTCGGCCGCGGTCACGTCGCCGATGCACGCCACCGCGACGCCGTCATGGGCCTCGATCCGGGCTATCGTGTCCTGCGCCGGCGCCGCGTCGAGGTCGTTCACGACCACCCGCGCGCCCTCGCTCGCGAGCTTCATTGCGATCGCCTGGCCGATGCCCCGGCCCGAGCCGCTCACGAGCGCCACCTTCCCTTCGAGTTTCTTCATTCGCGGCTCCGTTTCACGCCGATTCCTTTACGATCGATTGCGGCACCACGCCACCGTGCGCCAGCGTCTCGAGCTCGGCCTCGCTCACGCCCGCTTCGCGCAGCACCGCGGCCGTGTGCTCTCCATATTTCGGCGCGAATGCCAGCTCTCGCCGTACGCCGGGCGAATCCACCGCAGCGGGCTGCATGCGCACCGTCGCGCCAGCAGCTGTGCGCGTGAGCGTGAGCTTGGTCGCGAGCTGCGGCAACGCGCGCACCGCGCGGATGTCGTTGATCGGCGCGTGAGCGATGGTCGCCGACGCGAGATCGCGCGAAAGCTCGGCCGTTGCGTGGACACGCGCGATGGCCGCGATCTCCGCCTGGATCGCCGAGCGTTCACGGCGGCGCCCCTCGTTGGTCGAGCGGGCGTCGCCCGCAAGGCTGGCGAACTTCGGAATCTCCGTCAACCGCCGCCATTGGCCGTCGTTGCCGATGGCGAAGAAAATGAAACCGTCGCGGGTCGCGTAGACGTTGGTCGGGACGAACTTGCGATGCTCGTTGCCGCAGCGGGTGATCTCGTCCGGCGCGCAGTCGAAGTCGAGCAGCGGCAGCGTGGTGATCAGCCACGATGCCGCTGCTTGCAGCATCGACACATCGATGCGCGTGCCCTGCCCCGTTTCTGCGCGCTCGGCCAGCGCAAGCATCACGGCGGCATAAACCTCGTCGCCGGCCTTGAGGTCGATGATCGGCACGCCGTTGAGCATCGGCGGGCCGGCGGCTTCACCGGTCAGTTCCATGTAGCCCACCATCGCCTGCATGACCGGGTCATAGCCCGGCACTTCGGGGTAGTCCGGACCCATCGCCGAAATGCCGGCCCAGATCAGATCGGACTTCGCCGCGCGCAGCGTCGCGTAGTCGATGCCCAGCGCCTCGTAGCGACGCGGCAGGGTGTTGCAACAGAAGATGTCGACGTCGAGCGAGCGGATTAGCCGCGCAAGCATCGCGCGGCCGGGAGCCGCGCGCAGATTGAGCGCGATCGATTGCTTGCCGACATTGGGTGCGATGAAATAGCTGCGCCGGTCCTCACCGGCAATGCGCTCGCCGATGTAGCGGTTGGGATCGCCCTGTAATGTCTCGCCGGGCGTGTAGGCCTCGATGCGGATCACCCGCCAGCCGAGTTGCGCGAAGCGTAACGTCGCGTACGGCAGCGACAGCGCCTGCTCCAGCGACAGGACAGTGCGCCGCTTCACGCAACCGCCTTCGCTTCGCTGCGTGCGTGCAGTGCCCGATAAACCTTTTCCGGCGTGAAGGGCAGCTCGCAGATGCGCACCCCGGTCGCGTTGTAGATCGCGTTCGCGGTCGCCGCAGCCACACAGATGGCCGGTGCTTCGCCGACGCCTTTCGCACCCTGCGGGCCCTCGCCGTCCATGGTTTCGATGAAATGGATATCCATCTGCGGGATTTCAGGCGCGGTGACGAGCTTGTAGTCGCGGAATGCCGGATTGCGCACGACGCCGTTCTCGACGATCAGCTGCTCCGTCAACGCATAGCCTTGGCCCATCACGATGCCGCCTTCGACCTGCCCTTCGATCCCCAGCCGGTTCAGCACCCGGCCGACGTCATGCGCCGCGGTCACGTTGAGCATGTGCACGATGCCGGTCTCGGTGTCGACCTCGATCTCCACCACCTGCGTTGCCCAGGCGTAGGCGGCCGAGACGTCACCCTTGAACTCCTTGTCCTGGTGCTTCGAAGGCGGTTCGTAATAGTTCGTCGTCATCACGAGCTCGGCCTTGTCGGAAAAGTGCAGCGAGCGGATGAGCTTGCCGAGCGCCATCAGCGGCTTGCCGGTCGCCGCCTCGACGATCTGAGCGGCACGCAGATCGAGCGCATCGGGCGCCATGCCGGTGAGCTTGGCTGCAGCATCGAAGATCTTGGCCCTCGCCTTGCGTGCGGCGCCGATCGCGGAGTTGCCGCCGATGAACGTCGTGCGGCTCGCGTGCACGCCGACATCCCACGGCGTGATGTCGGTATCGTTGTTGATGACCTTCACCGCGGACATCGGCAGGCCGAGCTCTTCGCAGACGAGCTGCGCAAGCACGGTTTCCGATCCCTGGCCGATCTCCGAGGTGCCGGTGATCAGCGTGACTTGCGCGAAATCGTCGATCTTGAGGATGGTGCCGCAGCCGTCGGACGGATAGATCTTGGCGCCGCCGCCGACGTGAAGCATCGATGCCATTCCCACCCCACGCTTCAGGCTGCCGGGCTTGCTGCGGTTCGCGGCGTTCTCGCGGCGCTTGCGCTGATAGTCGGAAAACTTCGCCGAAGTGGTGAGGCACTCCTTCAAGCCGCACGTCTTGAAATGCAGGCCCTGCGGCGTGACCTCGCCCGGTGCCTGCGCGTTCTTCAAGCGGAATTCCAGAGCATCCATGCCGATCGCGTCGGCCAGCTTGTCCATGTGGATCTCGACGGCGAACGTGCCCTGCAGGTTGCCGTAGCCGCGAAACGATCCGGCGTAGGGATTGTTGGTGTAGACGACCGTCGTGTGGTACTTGCAGTGCGGTACCCGATACAGCGACGAAAAAGTTTGCATCATCACGAACGGCGTCGACGCGCCCCACGACGTGTACGCGCCGTTGTCATGCAGCGTTTCGATCGTGCGGAAGGTGAGCGTGCCATCGCGCTTCACGCCGCTGCGCAGCGTGAGGATCACCGGCTGGCGGGTCGGGGAGGCGTTGAACTCTTCTTCACGGGTGAAGACGAGCTTGACGGGCCGCTTGGTCGCCTTGGCGAGGAAGATGCAGATCGGCTCGAAGGGGTAGATGTCGAGCTTGCTGCCGAAGCCGCCGCCGATCGACGGCTGGATGATGCGGATGCGAGCAGGATCGATCTGCAATACCTGCGCAAACTCGCGCTTGTGCAGGAACGGCACCTGCGTGTTCGACCACAGCGTCAGGTTCCCCGCCGGATCGAAGTCGGCGATGATGCCGGATACGCCCATGCAGCAATGGGTGACGTAGTGCAGCTTGAACGTGTCCTCGATCACGATGTCGGATTGCGCCTCACCTTCGCTCACGTCACCGTGGGCGTAATCCCAGGTCTTCGTGACGTTGTCGGGGTGGGCGTCGTGGATCACCGGCGCGCCGGGATCGAGCGCCGCGCGCGGGTCAGTGAGCACCGGCAGGTCCTCGTACTCGACTTCGATCAGCTTCAGCGCCTCCTCGGCGATCTCCACGCTGTCGGCGGCGACCGCGGCGATCTCGTCGCGCAAGCTTCGCACCTTGTCGCCCTTCAGCGGCATCTGGTCCTTCGCGAGGATGCCGAGCGGACGCTGCCACGGCACGTCGGCAGCGGTCAGCACCGCATGCACGCCGGGAAGCGCTTTCGCCTTCGCGGTGTCGATGCGCACGATGCGCGCATGCAAGCGCGCCGAGCGCAGGATCTTGCCGTAGAGCTGGCCCGGCTGGTTCAGGTCCTGGATGTAGCGTGTCTTGCCGCTCGCCTTGTCGGGAGCATCGAGCTTCGCGATCCGCTTGCCGATCAGCGTCTCTTTGGCGATAACGTCCATGGCTCTTTCTCCCATCACTCGACCTCTGCCGCCGATGCGATCGCCTCGACGATTTTCATGTAACCGGTGCAGCGGCAGAGGTTGCCTTCGATCCCGCGCTGGATCTGCTCGCGGCTCGGGTGCGGATTGGCTTCGAGCAGCGCGGCGGCTTGCACGACGAGACCCGGCGTGCAGAACCCGCATTGGACGGCGCCACACTTGACGAAGGCGTCGCGCAGGCGCTCGCCGATCGGCTTTCCGGTCACCGCTTCGATCGTCGTGATCTTGCGCCCGTCGCAATCGACGGCGAACATCAGGCACGCGTTGACCGACGCACCGTCGACGAGGATCGTGCAGGCGCCGCATTCGCCCTCGCCGCAGCCGTATTTGGTGCCGGTTAATCCGAGCTCCTCGCGGATCAACGTGAGCGCGCTCATTTCGACGGGTACCCAAACCCGCGTCGGCGCACCATTGATGGTGAAGCTAATTTCGCGTCGCAGCGACATCGTTCAGTACTCGCTTGGTGAGATTGTGGACAAGCTCGCGCCGGTACCACTCGGATGCGCGCACGTCGGAAATCGGCCGCACCTCGTCGCGCGCCACTTGAGCGGCGGCTGCGATCGTCTCGGCGTTCAGCACGCGACCCTCGAGCGCGCTTTCGGTCAACGGCGCGCGGATCGCCGTCGGAGCGACCGCGCCGAACGCGACGCGCACATCGCAGAGCGCCTCGGCGCGGTGCACGCCCGCGATACCGATCGAGATGGCCGAGATGTCGAGCGCCGGCCGCGTGCCGAACTTGCAGAAGCGGGCGACGAAGCCCGGCGCTGGCAACGGAACCTGCACGGCCGTCAGCAGCTCCGAGGACTTGCGCGTCGTCTTCCCGGGACCGGTCAGGAATTCACGCAGCGGCACGCGGCGCGATTCGCGCGCGCCGTTCGGCATCGACGCGAGCTCGACCGTGGCGTTAAGCAGCAGCAGCGGCACCAGCAGATCGCCGGCCGGAGAAGCGTTGCAGATATTGCCGCCGACGGTCGCGGCGTTGCGCAACTGCGCGCTCGCGAAGTGGTCGCCGGCCTCTGCGAGCACGGGAACATGGCGGCGGATCACATCGCTTTCCATCAGATCGGTCACGGTGGCGAGCGCCCCGATGACGATTCGGTCCTCAGTCACCGAAATGCCCTTGAGCTCGGGGATGCGGCTGATGTTCATCAGCACTCGAGCGAAGCGCACGCGGCCCGCCTGCGCCTGCGGCATCAGATCGGTGCCGCTCGCGAGGATCGTCACGTCGCCCTCGCGCAGCAACAGCGCGGCCTCGTCGAGGGAAGTTGGCGCGAAATACTGTTCGATGGCGCTGGTCATCCTTGCCCGTCCTTCAAAAGCGGATCGGCTCGCGGTAGCGGCCGAATACGTCGATCATTTCCCGCGTGATCTCGCCCACGCTGGCATACGCCTTGACCGCCGCGATGATCGCCGGCATCAGGTTGACGCCGGATCGCGCATCCGCGCGCACCCGGGCGAGCGCCGCGCTCACCTGCGTCGCGTCGCGCAAGGCGCGCATGCTCGAGAGCGCCGCGACCTGCGCGCGTGCGTCGTCCTCGCGATAAGGGTGGAATTCGACCTTGTGCTCTTCCTCGTCGGTGCGGTAGCAATTGACGCCGACCTTGCGAAAGGCGCCCGATTCGATCGCCTTCTGCATCTCGTAGGCCTGTGCCGAGACCTGCGCCTGGATGCGGCCTTCCGCGATCAATCCGACGATCCCGCCGCGAGCGTCGACGTCGGCGATGATCGCCTCCATCTGCGCGCGCATCTGATTGGTGAGCGTCTCGACATAATAGGAGCCTCCCAGCGGATCGACGGTGTCGGTGAGGCCCATCTCCTCGATCAGCAGCTGCATCGTGCGCAGCGAGATCCGTTGCGCGTACTCGGTCGGGATCGTGTAGGCCTCGTCATAGCAGCACAGCGCCATCGTCTGCGCGCCGGAAAGCGCGCTGATCAGCGCGTAATAGGCGCCGCGCACGATATTGTTCTCCGGCTGCTCGAAGGTGAGGCCGCTGCCGCCGCCGCCGGCGATCATGCGCATGAGCATCGACGCCGGATCGCGTGCGCCGTACTGCTCCTTCATGATCTTCGCCCACAGCCCGCGCGCCGCGCGGAACTTCGCGACCTGCTCGAAAAGGTTTCCGAAGATGTTGAAGTTGTACGAGAGCCGGCCCGCGAACTCGTCTATGGCGAGCCCGCGCCGCAGCGCATCGTCGGCATAGGCGCGCGCGATGCAGAACGCGTACGCGATCTCCTGCGCCGGTGTGGCTCCCGATTCGCGGATGTGATAGCCGCACACGCTGACCGGCGTGTATTTGGGCGCCTCCCTCGCGCAATACTCGATGGTGTCGCCGACGAGCCGCAGCGAAGGCTCGACCGGAAACACCCACGTGCCGCGGCCGATGAATTCCTTGAGGATGTCGTTCTGCGCCGTCCCACGCAGCCGCCTGACGTCGTAGCCGCGCTTTTCGGCCATTGCCAGATACATCGCGATCAGGATCGCCGCCGCGCCGTTGATCGTGAGGGACACGGTGATCGCATCGAGATCGATGCCCTCGAACGCGATTTCGAAGTCGCGCAAAGTGTCCACCGCCATGCCGACGCGGCCGACCTCGCCCTCGGCCAGCGGGTCGTCGGAGTCCAGACCGATCTGCGTTGGCAGGTCGAAGGCGACGTTGAGCCCGGTCTGGCCGTTGGCGATCAGATAACGAAAGCGCTCGTTGGTATCGGCGGCACTGCCGAAGCCGGTGTACTGGCGCATCGTCCACGGCCGCTTGCGATACATCAGCGGATGGATGCCGCGCGTGAACGGGTATTCGCCGGGGCGTCCGATCATGCCTTCACCACCGCTCGCGGCGACATCCTGCGCGGTGTAGAGCGGCTTGATTGCGATACCGGACTCGTTGACCACCGGCGGAAGCGCGGAATCGTCACGGGCGTTCATCGCGCGTTCTCCCGAATGTAGTCGACGATCGCGGCAAGCCTGGAGCCGGTCTGGAAGATGCCCTTGAAGCCCAGGTCGCGCAGCCGCTCGTGGTCCTGTACCGGAAGATTGCCGCCGATGATCCACAGCTTGTCATCGAGCCCTGCGGCCGTGAGCAGAGGTGCAAGCTTCGCGCAAAACGGCACATGCGATCCGGCCATGCTCGACAGCGCAATCACGTCGACGTCCTCTTCCAGCGCGATGCGACACACGGCGTCAGCCGTTTGGCGCAGGCCGGTATAGATCACCTCAAAGCCGGCATCCATCAGCGCGCGCACGACGACCTTCGCGCCCTGGTCGTGGCCGTCGAGCCCTGGCTTGGCGAGCACGATGCGAATGCGCCGCGGTGCGGCATCGACGGGGGTGGCGCGTGGCAGGGTGGCCGCGGTCATGTCGACAGCTCCTTGGCGATGATGAGCTTGAGGATCTCGCTGGTGCCGCCACCGATCAGCGTGAAGCGCACATCGCGCAGGTAGCGCTGCACCGGATAGTCCATTGCGAAGCCGTAGGAGGCGAGCACGCGCGCCGCCTGGTCGCACACCGTCGCCGCGGTTTCGCTCGCGTTGAGCTTGGCCATCGCCGCCTCCTTGTGGTGCGGGCGGCCCGCATCGCGCAGCCACGCGGCGTAGTGCACGAGGTGCTGCGCGGCTTCGAGTCCTGTCGCCATCTCGGCGAGCTTCATCTGGATCGCCTGGAAGCGGTTGATCGGCTTGCCGAACTGCGCGCGTTCGCCGGCGTAGCGCCGAGCTTCGTCGAGCGCCGCGCGCGCGACGCCGAGCGCGATCGCGCCGGTGATGATCCGGATTTCGGCGAGGATCTCGCGCAGGTGCGCCTCGCCGTCGCCCTCCTCGCGTGAAAGGCGATGTGAATCCGGCACGAAGCAGTCGTCGAACGCGACTTCGGACGTGGGCAGCGCCCAGACACCCATCTTGTCGATCGCGCGGCCGACCGTCAGGCCCTTGAAGCCGCGCTCGACGAGAAGGATGGTGAGCTTCCTGCCGGCACCGGCTTTCGCGAACACGGTGAAAAAGTCTGCCACCGGAGCCGAGGTCACCCATGTCTTCTGTCCGGACAGCAGGTAGCCGCCTTCTACTTTGCGCGCCAGCGACGCGATGCCATCGAGGTCGCTGCCCGCGTTGGGCTCGGTCATGCAGATGGCACCGATCTTCTCGCCCTTCAATGCAGGCTTGAACAGCCGCTCGAGGATGTCGGCGTTGCCGAGCCGGTGCAGAAAATCGGTTCCCATCAGCGATTGCATCGCAGCGCAGCCCGCGAGCGACACCGAACCGCGTGCGATCTCCGTAAGTGCCAGGCAGAACGACAGCAGGTTCATGCCGGTGCCGCCCACCTCCTCCGGGTAGCGCATGCCGAAAAAGCCGAGCTCGGCGAGTTGCGCGAACAGCTCGTGCGGGAACGCGTGCGCGGCGTCGAGTCGGGCGGCCTGCGGCGCGATCTGCTCGTCGCAGAAGCGCGCGAAGAGCTCGCGCACCGATTGCTGCTGATCGGAAAGATCGAAATCCACGATGGCGTCCGCTATTCCGTTTCCAGTCCGTAGACGTCGCGCGCCGCCTCGCGCGAGATCGCGCCATCGCGCACCTCGTCGCGCAATCGCTCGCGATCGCGTTTGTTCGGGTCCCCGTAGCCGCCTCCGCCGCCAGCCATCTGGTGATACACGGCGCCCCTGGGCACGCCGGTGGTCAGGTCCTTGTTCTTCGGCACCACCGTGCGGCCGTCGGGATACGTGAGACGGATGAAATTGAGCGTGCCTTGACCGCCGCCGAACAGACCGAAGGCCGGCTCGAAGTCACCGTCACCGAAAGTCACCAGCTGCGTATCCTCGGAGCCGATCGTGAAGATCGTTTCGACGCCGCGGCCACCGCGCCATTGGCCCGGACCGGCCGAATCGCACGCGTATTCGTGCTTGCGCAGCAGGTGTGGCGTCTGCTGCTCGAACATCTCGTAATCCTGATCGAGCAGGCCGCCCGAGGCGTCGATCATCCCGATGTGGTCGTAGCCGTCGGTGCCACGCATGGCGCCTGATCCGCCCTTCAGGCCCATGAAGCCGATGTCGACGTATTTCTCGTTCTTGCCGGGATCGATCCCCGTGGTGAGCGAGCACAGCAGATTGTTCCATCCCGCGGTGATGCGGTCGGGTATCGCCGGCGCCAGCGCGCGGATGATGGCGTCTGCATTGGGCGGACACAGGTGGTTGCCGAATGTCGTGGCCTTCGGATAGGCCGCATTGAGGATCGTGCCCTCGGGAATCACGATCTCGATCGGCTGCACCATCCCCTCGTTGTGCGGGATGTTCGGGTTCACCATCTGCAGCAGTGTCAGCACCGTCGCCGATGCGCTCGAGGTGAACGTGCCGTTGACGAAGCCGTTGGTCTGGGCATCGGTTCGCGTGTAATCGAACTTGATGCTGCGGTCCTTCACCTCGATGTCGACCCTTATGGTGAACTTCGTGCCTTCGTGGCGGCCGTCGTAATAGACATAACCTTCGCCCTGGTAGCGTCCGTTGGGAATCGTCGCGATCTCGGCTTCCATCATCTTGCGCGTGGCGTCGAACAGCGCGAGCTTGTGCGCATCGAAGCTCGCCCGACCATACTTGCGCAGCAAATCGAGCACCCGTCGCTCGCCGATGTGGCACGCGCCGATCTCGGCGCGCATATCGTGGCGCACGATGTCGAAGCGAATGTTGGCGAAGATCAGATCCCAGACGTCCTTGCGCAGCTTGCCCTTGTCGTAGACCTTGACGGGGGGAATGCGCAGCGCCTCCTGCCACACTTCGGTGGCATTGGGGTTGTAGCCGCCCGGCACGTTGCCGCCGATATCGGCCTGGTGGCCCTTGACGGCGGTCCAGGCGACAAGCTCGCCTTCGAAGAACACCGGCTTGTAAACGGCGACGTCGTTGTTCTGGTTGCCGAAGCTGAACACATCGTTGTGAAAGATGACATCGCCTTCGGCCAGATCGTCGCCGAAATACTCGAGGATGTACTTGCATACCGGCGCGAGCGAGAAGGCGAGGATCGGCAGGTTCTCGGTCTGCTCGAGCATGCGACCCTCGGCGTCGTAGAGCCCGGTGACGAAATCCTTCGCTTCACACAGGATCGGCGAGCGCGTCGTCTGCTGCATCGAAATGCTCATCTCGTCGGTGATCGACTTGAACGTGCGCGCATACACCGAAAGCAGGATCGGATCCACGATGGCGCCAGGCACCGGAACGCCGCGCGAGGCATCGTTCATCGGGTAACCTCCCCCAGGCTTGTCGGGCGCGCGGGCATCGCCCGCCCGTGGTTTCGCCTTCGCGTAATCTGCGCGCCCGCGGAGCGAGTACGTCCGCGCATGCTCATGCGATCGCCTCCTCGGTGGCCATGGCGACGAGGTCCGTCCGGCCCTTGAGATAAAGTGCGAACGATCCGTAACGATCGCACACGCAGTCGTAGCCCGCGCTGACAAAGATCGCGGTGGTCACTTCCTCGATGATCGCCGGGCCCTCGATCCGATGGCCGTGGTGCATCCGGTGGCCGTCGTAGACCGGCACGCTGCGAAAAGCGTTGGCCTCGGGAATGTAGGCATCGCGCCGGCCCTTGAACGCCGTGGACGCATCCTCGCCCGCGTAGGGCTCCTCCGCGTAATCCGGCTTGTCGGTGACACCGATCGCCTGCACCCGCACGTTGATGATCTCCATTCCCGCGTTCTCGTTCTCGAGACAATAGCCGTACAGCCGGTTGTGCTCGGCGTGGAATGCCGCGACGATCGCGGCGGCGTTGCGCTCGCGAAGCATCGACCACGGCACCTCGAACGACACCTCGTGGTACTGCTTGAGATAGCGGCAATCGAGCTTGAGATGGTTGCGCCGCCGCTCAGGCGCGATCCGCTCCGCGTCGAGCTGGCGAGTACCCTCCGCGATCATGCTTTCGATCAGCGCGTCGAGTCGCTCCCAGTCGACCTGGTCGAGGCGCGCCACGAACGTGCGCACGAAGTCGTGCTTCAAGTCGGACAGCAGCATTCCCATCGCGCACAACACCGACGATTCGCGGGGCACGATCTGCAACGGAATGTTGAGCTCCTGGCAGATGAGGCAGGAGTGAAGGGGACCGGCCCCGCCGGCGACGATCATCGGGAATTCGCGCGGGTCGAAGCCGCGCTTGATGCTGATCTCGCGCACGCCCTGCGCCATGTTGTTGCAGGCGACGCGATACATGCCGGCCGCTGCCTGTTCGACCGACAGGCCGAGGGGGCGGGCGATCGCGTGGTCGATCGCTTTCGCGGCGGCCGCGGCGTCGAGCTTCATGCGCCCGCCTGCGAAGAAATCGGGGTCGAGATAGCCCAGCACCACGTTGGCATCAGTAGTCGTAGGCAGCGTGCCGCCTCGGCCATAGCACGCGGGGCCGGGAGCGGCGCCCGCACTCTGCGGCCCCATACGCAGGAGTCCGCCCTCGTCGATCCACCCGATCGATCCGCCGCCGGCACCGATGGTGTGAATGCCCAGCATCGGCAGCGCGATCCGATGCCGCGCGATCTCGCCCTCGGTGACCATTGTCGGCCCGTCGACGGCGAGCGAGGCCTCGAAGCTGGTGCCGCCCATGTCGACGGTAATGCACTTGTTGTGGCCGTGCGCGCCGGCATAGAACATCCCGGCACCGGGCCCGCCCGCGGGACCGGAGAGCAGCGTCAGCGCGGCGTGCGTGCGCGCGATTTCGGGCGACATCACGCCGCCATTGCTTTGCATGATGAGCAGGATGCCGCGGAAGCCAACCCCGGACAGACGCGCAACGAGTTGGGTCAGGTAGTGATCGAGCTTGGGCCCGACGTACGAGTTGAGCACCGTCGTGCTGACTCGCTCGTAAAAGCGGATCGACGGCAGCAGGTCCGTCGATACGGTGAGATACGCGCCCGGCAGCTCGCGGCGGACGAGCTCTGCCGCGGCCTGCTCGTGCGCGGGATTGGCGAATGCGTTCATGAAGCAGATCGAAATCGCCTCGACACGCTCGGCGCGGAACAACGCGATCGCCTGCTTCACGTCGTCGAGCGCGAGCGGCTCGATTTCGCGCCCGTTGCGGTCGAGCCTTCCTCCGACGCCAATGCGCAGGTAACGCGGCACCAGCGGCTTCACATTGGTGCAGCGATTGTTGTACTGCTCCTCGCGCACGCCGCGGCGCATCTCGAGCGCATCGCGCACGCCCCGCGTGGTGATGAGCGCCGACCGGGCACCGGTGCTGGTGAGCGTGGCGTTGGTCGTGACCGTCGTGCCGTGGACAATGGTATCGACCGTCGCGATGAACTCGTGCAGCGATTGCGGCGGCGACTGGCCCGCCGCGATCTCCTCGAGCCCGCTCTCCACCGCGATCGACGGGTCAGCCGGTGTGGAGAGCACTTTGTAAATGGCAGGTTTCGCGCCATCGCGCGTGACGATGAAGTCGGTGAAGGTACCGCCTACGTCAATGCCGATCTTGAGCGCCATCGCGCATTCTCCTAGGCCAGCGCTTCGCCGCGCACGATCCGCCGCAGCTCGTCCTTGCGCACCTTGCCGAGCGCCGAGCGCGGCAACTCGGGCAGGAAGACGATCTTGCGCGGATGCTTGAAGCGCGCGATACGTCCGTGCAGCAAATCGAGTACGTCCTGGTCGCGCAACTCGCATCCCGGCCTTGGCACGACGACGGCCACCACGATCTCCCCCCACTTCGCATCCGGTCGCCCGACGACGGCGACCTCTGCGATGTCGGGCGATGCGGCGAGCGCATTCTCGATCTCGGCGGGATAGATGTTCTCGCCGCCCGAAATGATCATGTCCTTCGCCCGGCCATCGACCCAGAGAAATCCGTCGCCGTCGAAATGCCCGATGTCGCCGGTGTGGAACCACCCGTCGCGCAACGCATCGGCGGTTGCTGCCGGCGCATTCCAGTAGCCCGACATCACATTCGGTCCCTTGACCACGATTTCCCCCGACACCCCGCGCGAGACGGCGTCGCCGCTTGCGCCGACGATGCGCACACCACAATGAACCGCCGGCTTGCCGGCCGAGCCTGCCTTGTCCGGCGCATCGGCAACGGCGGTGTAGGTCGCGATGGGCGCGGTCTCGGTGGCGCCGTAGACCTGGATCAGCGGCACGCCACGCGCGCGCATCGCTTCGAACAGGCGCGGCGGCACGATCATCGATCCGGTCGAGATGCAGCGCAGGCTCGAGAGGTTCGCCTGCTGCCAGCGCGGATGCTGCAGCAGCATGTCGAGCTGCGCCGGAACGAGCACCATCAGCGTAATCCGCTCGGTGGCGATCGCTTCGAGCGTCGCCTCGGCATCGAACTTCGGATGCAGCACGACGGTCGCCCCCGCGTGCAGCGCGGGCAGCGTCAGGATATTGAGACCGCCGACGTGGAACAGCGGCAGCGTAGTGAGGATGCGATCGGCACGCGTCAGGTCGTGCATCAGCGTGCTGTTGACGGCGTTCCAGAACAACGCGCGCTGCGTGAGCACCACACCCTTGGGCGCGCCTGTCGATCCCGACGTGTAGCAAAGCAGCGTCGGCGCATCGTAGTCGCCGCTGCCTTGCCCCGCGAGCACCGGCGGCGCGTCACACAGCAGGCTCGCGCCATCCTTCCATCCGGGCGCTGCGGTACCCAACGTCACGAAGTCGGCACGATCGGTGCCTTTTCGAATGGCATCGATCGTGGCAACGAAGGGCGCCTCGGCGAACAGAGCGCGCGCAACGCAATCGTCGAGCACGCGCCGATGCTCCGGCGGCGCGAGCCGCCAGTTGAACGGTACGAGCATCGCTCCGAGCCGCGCGCATGCGAACAGCAGTGCGAGCATCGCCGGCGTGTTGAGCCCGAGATAGGCGACGGCGACGCCGCGCGCGATGCCGAGCGTGTGCAGCATTCCCGCGGTGCGTGCAATCTGCTCCGCGAGATCGCGATAGGTAATGGCCTCGCCCTCGAAGCGCAAGGCCTCCTTTGCCGGCGCGAAGTCGGCGTGACGGTCGATCCAGTCGGACAGGTCCACGTCTTCCTCGTCACCGGTCGGTGACCTGGATCACCACGGCCATGGCGGTGTCCCCTGCGGCGCAACCGGCGAACAAGCCGCGGCCGCCGCCGCGCAGCGCGAGCTCCTCGATCAGCTCGATGATCGAGCGCGTACCCATGGGCGCTTGCGGATGACCCCATACCAGCGAACAGCCGAAGTTGTTCATCCGTCGGAGGTCGGCGCCCGTCTCGCGGGCGAACACGATGTCGTTGGCCGCAAATGGGTTGTGGGTCTTGATCGCATCCATCTGGTTGAGCGAAAGCCCCGCTGCGTCGAGTGCCCGCCGCGCTGCGGGAATCGTCGCTTCGGGCATGTAAGCCGGTGCGGCACGCGCCTGGCCGAAACCGAGCACACGCACGCGACGGCGTGGATCGGTGGCAAGCTCTCGCGCGCGCTCCGCGGTCGTCACCACGATTGCGGCGTTGCCGTCGGCCGGATGCGTCTGGGCGCCGAACGTGACAGTGCCACCGTCGACCACCGGCTTGAGCGCCGCGAGACCCTCGCGCGTCGAACGATTGATGCCCTCGTCGCCTTCGAGCGTGCTGACCGTCTTGCGGAAATTCGGGCTCGGCACAGCGAACGGGAGCGTCATGAAGCGCTTGAGAAAGGCTGCGCCGTCCGCCGTCGCGGCTGCATATTGCTCTTCGCGACGCAGCACGACCTCGTGCTGATCCGCGGTCGAGATGCCGTGCTTGGCCACCACGTTCTCCGCCGTAGTGACCATCGAGTGCCGCCCCAGCGGGTCGCAATTGAAATTGTCGAGCACCCAATCCTCGTGTGAGCCCGTGCCCCCCGGCCCGCGCGGATTCGGGTAATACAGGTGCGGACCGTTCGACGTGCGATCGCACGTGACGACCAGGGCCGCGGTCGCGATTCCCGCGTCCACCTCCTGCACAGCAGCGAGCAGGCTGCGCACACCGGTGGCACATGCTTGCATCACCGTGGGCCCGCCCATCTGACCTGCGCCTACCATGCCCATCAGCCAGGGCAGGCCATAGAACGCGTGCTGCTGCGGCACCGTCAATCCGAGCACGCCATGATCGAAAATCCGCGGATCGATCCGGCGCCGCGCGAGCTCGTCCTTCACGACGTGCGCGGCGAACTCGACGCTGTGCAGGTTGGCAAAGCTGCCCTGCCAGCGCGCGAACGGCGTGCTCCAGTACGCGCCATACGGAATTTCCGCGGTGTGTGTCATGTCCCGTTCACGCTCGGAAGAAGTGACGCGTTCAAATCAATGCAATCGTGGCCTTGCCCAGAAGGATCTTTTCGCCCTTCTGGTTCTCGGCGATGAGATCAAGCACCACCCGGTTTTCACCGTCCTGTGCCGATTTCGCCGCGACGACTCCGGAGCAGCTGATGACATCGCCCGGGAACGCCATCGCCACGAAGCGCGCGGAAAAGGATCGCAGGCTCGTCGTCGGCGCCCAGCTCGCGAGCAGACGCCCGAGCAGCGCCATCGTCAGCATGCCGTGAGCGATGACGCCTGGCAGCCCACCGGCGCGCGCCGCGGCGTCATCGACATGGATCGGGTTGTGATCGGCGGCGGCGCCGGCGAACAGGGCAAGCTGCAACCGCGAAACCGCGGGCGCCGTAAGCGTTGGAATGCGCTCGCCGATCGCGAGCTCGTCATAGCGTGGCGTCAACGGCGTCTCCGGGCTCGGTGGCGATCAATCATTGCGCACGACGATCGTCGTCGTGAGATCGCAGACCCGTTCGCCACGCTGATTGGCGAGCCGCGTCTCGGTGACGATGAACGTCAGCGCGCCGCCCTTCTTGTCGTACATGTCGACCACTTTCTGCTGCCCGGTGATCACGTCACCGGCAACGATGTCGCCGTGATAGACGAACGACTGCTCGCCGTGCATCGTTTTCGTCTTGTCGATGGCGAGGTCCTCGAGCACGAGGAACGGCTGCCGAGCCTCCATCGCAAGCGTGAACGGGAACGTCGGGGGCGCGGGCAGCGACCGATAACCCGCCGCGATGGCGGCCTCCTCGTCGCGGTGGATCGGATTGTCCTCGCCGATTGCCTCGGCGAACGAGCGAATCCAGCGCTTCTCCACCGCAATGGTGAAAGGCGCGTATTCCTTGCCTACGATGTCTTTCACGCTCCTCCCTTTCGTCAGCGCGCTGCCGGTCTTCGAGATTCGCCCGCGCTACTGACCGTTCAGGCCGACCGCCTTGCGCAGTGCCTTTTGCGCCTCGACGAGCTGCGCTTGCATCGCTGCCGCCGCGCCATCGCCGTCGCCCGCGGCGAGCGCTGCGACGATCCGCTGCATGCCGCGGATGACGATCGCACGAACGCGCGGATCGTCCAACGTCAGCACGCGCACATGACGCACGTGGTCCGCATAGAGCTCGATCGCGCGCACCAGGCGCTGGTTGGAGACCAATCCGATCCAGGCGGCACGAAATGCCGCATTCGCGGCCATGAACGCGGCACTGTCGCCGCAACGATGCGCGGCGATGCTCGCCTCCAGCGCCGCCTTGATCGGAGCCCGGACTTTCGGGTCCCGCGTCTTCGCCGCAACCCGCCGCAGCGCGGCCGGTTCGAGCAGCGAGCGCACTTCGTAGATTTCGTCGATATCGGCGTCAGTCAGCGAAGGCACGATGAAGCTGCGGCCGTCCGAAACAACCAGCCCATCATGGGCGAGACGCGCCAGCGCCTCGCGCACCGGAGTCCGGGACACGCCGAGCTGCAACGCCAACGCCGTCTCCTGCAGCGGCTGCCCCGCGGGCAATTGCGCGGCACGGATCAGCTCGCGCAGGTTTTGGTAAGCCTGGTCGGCAAGGCCGAGCGCGCGATCGACGCGTTTCAGTGAAGCGAGCACATGACTCCTTCCGTGCGCTGCGATATCCGGCGGCGGCGCAGGCCGGCCTGCGCGGTCCCGTGAAGGGACCAACCCGTGGATACTGGGCACTGCATACAGTATCCTCGGCGGGGGACCGTGTCAATGCGGCCGCGCGGCCGCGCGGCATGGTGCGCCGAGCTGGTGTCCTCGATAAGACGCAGCAGATGATGTGCCGTCCCTGCCGGATCACATTTGCGCTCGGACGCGATTGATGTCGGTCAAGCAATATGTACGTCGGCCTCAAAAAGCGCTTGTCCTGAGCAGCACGCTGTGGGAGAGTTTTCCGCGCCGCCCAATTGCGGTGTTGCCGAATCCATTCAAGAAATCGCAGCAAGTCGAGCGCGCGGCGAACGGCCCCGCCGGCGCGACTTTAGTGAGGAGAAAGCTATGAAGCGTGCGCTGTCCGCTCTGCTTGCGACGGTACTCGCGGTGATGGTCCTGGCCCCGGCCGCATCGGCCCAAGAGGTCACATTGCGTGCGATCGGATTCATCCCGAAAAACCACCCGCTGCTGTCAGAGGCACGCACCTGGGTCGACGAAGTGAATGCCGGACTCAAGGGCAAGGTCAGCATCAATTATGTCGGCGGACCGGAGGTCATCCCCGGATTGCAGCAGGCGCAGGCCGTCGGCACGGGCGTCGTCGACATCGCATTCAATCCCACCGCGTATTATCAAAGCGCATTTCCGGAAGGCGCCGCATTCATCCTTTCGCGCAAGAGCGTCACAGCCGAGCGCGAGCCGGGCGGCTTCTACGATTACATGGTCAAACGCCACGAGCGACTCAATGTCCGCTACATCGGGCGCGCGCTGTATTCGCCGTTCTACCTGTGGACCAAGGACAAGGTGTCGAGTCTCGACGACCTCAAGGGTCTCAAGATGCGCACGACCGCGCTGCACGACCGCTTCATGAAGGCGCTCGGCATGGTTCCGGTCACCGTGCCCGAGAGCGACACCTATACGGCGCTCGAGGGAGGAACGGTAAACGGCTTCGGCTGGCCGATCGCGGGGCCGCGCGAGCGCGGTTGGACCAAGATCGTGCGCAACGTGATCGACCTGCCGTTTTTCGGCAGCAACAACATCGTCATCATCATGAACCTGGACAAGTGGAAGGCGTTGCCTGCCGACGTTCAGAACAAGATCATCGAAATCACCGCCGCCTTCGAGCCACGGATGGTCAAGCATTTCATGGACGCCGAGACCGAGGAGTGGGCCGCGCTCGAGAAGGCAGGCGTCGCGCGCGTCAAGTTCTCCGCTGCGGAGAACCAGAAGTTCATCGACACCGCATACGAGGTGGAGTGGCAGAATCTCGCAACCCGCCTGCCCAACGAGATCGCCGATCTGCGCCGCCTGACCGGCAATTGACCTCGGCACACCCGGCTCGCGCCACGGCCTGCGAGCACCGCGCACGCGCGTCGACGCTGGACAACAATCGATTGCGCGTGTGATGCCATTCGCCCGATTTGACCGGCTGCTATGCCGGATGGAGAATTTTCTGGCGGCGATCGGACTCGGCGGGCTCGTGTTCATCATCGTAGCGGTGTGTCTTGAAATCCTGTTGCGAACGTTCTTCAACAAGCCGCAGATCTGGGTGATCGAGTTCACCGAGTACGCGCTGCTCTACATCACGTTTCTCGGTACGGCATGGTTGCAGCACCGTGACGGCCATGTCGCGGTCGATCTCGTCACCAACGCCCTCGGCGATCGCTGGCGGCGTCGTTTCGCCTTGCTGAGCGCGGCGTTGGGCTTTCTTGTGAGCGTCGTCCTCACGGTGTTCGGCACCACCGCGACCTGGGCTGCGATGGCGCAAGGTCTGTACAAGCCGACGGTGATCGAGTTTCCGACCTGGATCGTGCTGGTGATCATTCCAGTTGGGTCGCTGGTGCTGGCGCTGCGTTTCGCGCACCGCGCGCTCATGCTGTGGTCAGCGATCCACATCCGTGATCGCGATTAGGCGCCGACGCCGATGAGCTGGGCGCCGACGCTGCTTCTCATCATGGGCGCGTTGCTGGCCCTGATGGCGATCGGATTGCCGATCGCCTTTTCGTTTCTGGCGGTGAACATCGTCGGCGCCTTTTTCTTCTGGAATGGCACCGCCGGCCTCAATCAGCTCGTGCTGTCGATCTACGACTCGGTGACGAGCTTCGCGTTGCTGCCGGTGCCGTTGTTCGTGCTGATGGGCGAGGTGATGTTCCGCTCCGGCATCGCTGGCAAGATGATGGACGTGCTCGATTCGTGGATGGGGCGAGTGCCGGGGCGCTTGAGCCTGATGGCAGTGGCCGGCGGAACGATGTTCGCGACGCTGACCGGATCGGCGATGGCGGGCGCGGCGATGCTCGCCGCGTTGCTCGTTCCCGAAATGCAGAAACGGGGATACAGCAAGGCGATGAGCCTCGGGCCGATCCTCGGGTCCGGCGGGCTCGCGATCATGATCCCGCCGTCCGCGCTTGCGGTACTGCTCGCCGCCATCGCCAATTTCTCGGTCGGCGACTTCCTCGTCGCGATCATCGTTCCCGGGCTGTTGATGGCCGTGTCGTTCGCCGCTTACATCGTCGTACGCTGCGCGTTCAACCCTTCGCTCGCGCCGCGCTACGACCTGCCCTCGGTGCCGCTCGCGCGAAGGCTGCGCAATACGGCGCTCTATGGCCTGCCGTTGCTCGTCATCGTATTCCTCGTCGTGGGCTTGATCTTTCTCGGCGTCGCGACTGCCACCGAGTCGGCTGCCGCCGGCGCACTGGGCTGCTTTGTGCTTGCCTGGGCCTACGGTGGTCTCAACTGGAAGATGGTCAAGGAATCGCTGGAGGCGACGCTTCAGGTTTCCGTGATGATGCTAATGATCATCACCGGTTCCACCGCGTTCTCGCAGATCCTCGCCTTCACCGGCGCGTCGTCCGGCCTCGTCCAGACGGTGATCGCCATTCCGCTGTCGCCGTTGCTGGTCGTCGCCGCGATGCAGGTCGTCATGCTGATCATGGGCTGCTTCATGGAGCCGCTGTCGATCATGATGCTGACGATCCCGATCTTTTTTCCGATTGTGACGACACTCGGCTTTTCACCGATCTGGTTCGGCGCAATCATGCTGCTCAACATGGAAATGGCGACGATCACCCCGCCGTTCGGCCTCGTGCTGTTCGTCGTCAAAGGCGTTGCGCCGCGCGGAACGACATTGACCGACATCTACCGCGCCGCGCTGCCCTTCATCGTTTGCGACGGCGTGGTGATGGCGCTGCTGCTGACGTTCCCTGCTTTGATCACGTGGCTGCCGGGCCTCATGGGACGATGACATGGCGCAACGTCGCATCCGCATTGCGGTCGATGTCGGTGGGACGTTTACCGACGTCACGCTGTGGGACCCGCGCTCGGGCCGCCTGGTCGCTGCGAAGGCGCTGACCACGCCGCATGATCGCGCGGTCGGTGTCGAAAACGGCGTCGCGCTGGGGCTCGAAGCCGCCGAAGTGAAACCGGAAGAGGTGCTCGAGGTTGTGCACGGCTCCACGACCGGCACCAACGCGTTGATCGAACGTACCGGTGCAACCGTGGGACTGCTCACCACGAGCGGGTTTCGCGATGTGCTCGAGATCGGGCGCATCATGCGACCCGACGCCGGTCTGTATGACTTCTCAGTCGACTCGCCGTTGCCGCTGGTGCCGCGCTACCTTCGGCTGGAAGCACGGGAGCGGCTCGATGCGCAGGGTCACGTGCTCGTGCCCCTCGACGAGCATAGCGTGGTTGCGGCTGCGCAGCGCTTCGCGCGCGAGCGCGTCGAGGCGCTTGCAGTCTGTTTCCTTTTTTCGTTCCTCAATCCCGAGCACGAGGAGCGTGCGGCCGCCATCCTGGCGCGGCACCTGCCAGGCATACCGATCAGTCTTTCCTCACGGGTCTGTCCGGAGGTGCGCGAATACGAGCGCAGCTCGACCACCGTAATCAACGCGTACCTTGCGCCGGTCATGTCGACCTACCTCGACTCGCTACGGCGGCGCATCGAGCACGCGCTGGGGCCGGTACGCTTGTCCGTCATCCAGGCGAACGGCGGCTCGACGTCGGTGGCCGCAGCCCTTCGCACGCCGGTAACGACGGTCAATTCGGGACCGGCAGGCGGCGTCGTTGCCGCCGCCTATTACGGCCGGCTGCACGAGCGCAACCGGCTGGTATCGGTCGACATGGGCGGAACGTCTTTCGATATCGGCCTTGTCGAAGACGGCGCGTCGAAGGTCACGACCGACGGCAGCTTCCAGGACCTTCCGGTCCGCATTCCGATCATCGATCTTCATATCATCGGCGCCGGCGGCGGATCGATTGCATGGCTCGATGCAGGCGGCGCGCTGAACGTCGGACCGAAATCGGCCGGCGCCGAGCCGGGACCGGCGTGCTATGGGCGCGGCGGCACGCAGGCGACCGTGACCGACGCCAATCTCGTTCTCGGCCGACTCGCTGCCGACTACTTCAACGGCGGACGGATGCGTCTCAACACCGAGGCGGCGCGCGATGCAGTCGGCACACTCGCCCAGGCGATGCACATCGGCCTCGAGGAAACCGCACTGGGGATCGTGCGCGTCGTCAATGCCAATATGGCGAAGGGCATCGCCAACGTCACGATCCTGCGCGGCATCGACGTGCGCGATTTCTCGCTTCTCTCGTTCGGCGGCGCGGGTGGCGTGCATGCGGTCGACCTCGCACGCTCGTTGTCGATGCGCGAAGCGGTCGTGCCCCCGCTGCCCGGCACCTTCTCCGCCGTCGGCCTACTGGTGACCGACGTACGCCATGATTACGTGACAGCGCTCGGCGGGGTCGACGTCACGCAGGCCGAATGCGCCGAGCTCGAGGGACACTATCGTCGAATGGAAGACGCTGCGCGCACGGAGCTCGAAGCGCAAGGCTTTCGTGCCGAGGCGATGACCCTCAATCGCACCGCCGACCTCAAGGTCGCGGGCCAGACCTACGAGCTTTCACTCCCGCTGCCCGAGCGTTGCCGTCCCGTTTCGCCAGCAACGCTGGACGCGCTCGTGGCGGCGTTCGCGTGCCTTTACCGCGAGCGCTACGCATTCTTTTTCGACGGAGAGCCGATCCACCTCGTCAATCTGCGCGTCGCCGGGCTCGGTCACCACCCGTTGGTATCGTTGCCGCGGTTCGACTTCGGCGGGCCCGAGCCGCACGCGGCGTGCAAGGGCGCGCGAGCCGTGTACTTCGAATCAGTCGGCTTCGTCGAGGCTCGCGTCTACGAGCGCACGCACCTGCGCCCCGGCATGATTGTCCCGGGCCCGGCCGTGATCGAGGAGCAGACGTCGTCGGTGCTGGTTCCGCCGAACACCGACGCGCACGTGCTCGTCGACCAAGGTCTGGTCATACCGCTCCACCCTCCACCGCGCGCGCCGCGATGAGCGATCTGATCACGATGCAGGTGATTCGTTACGGCCTGGAGCAAGTGGCCGACGAGATGGGCTATACGCTCGTGCGCACGGGCCGCTCGACGATCATCACCGAAATCAAAGATATCTCGTGCGTGGTCACCGACGTCTCCGGGCAAACGATCGCCCAGGCGCATCACAATCCCAGCCTGCTTGCCGGCTTCGAGATCACGATGAAGGAGCTGGTCGCGCGCTATGGTGTCGACGATCTCGCGCCCGGTGACGTGATCGTGACCAACGACCCGTACAAGGGCGGCCAGCACATCATGGATCTGTACGCGATCGCGCCCGCATTCCACGATGGCAGGCTGGTCGGATTCGTCGGCAACATCACGCATCATTCCGATCTCGGTGGCGTCGCAGCCGGTGGCGTCGCAGGCGGCATTCGGGAGATTTATCTCGAGGGACTGCGCTTGCCCCTCGTCAAGTTGTACAAGAAGGGCAAGGAAGACAGCGAAATCGCCGCGATCATCGCCAATCAGATCCGCGTACCGGACAAGACGCTGGGCGACATCCGCGCCCAAGTGAGCTCGGTGATGGTCGGTGCAGAGCGGCTCGACCGGCTTTACCGTCGATATGGCGAGAAGACCATGCGCGAGTCTTCGGCCGAACTGCTCGACTATTCCGAGCGCCGCATGCGAGCAGGTCTGCGGCGGCTGCCGGAGGGCGTCTATCAAGGCGAAGATTTTCTCGACGACGACGGCGTCAACGATCGTCCGATCCGCGTGGCCGTCACGCTCACCATCAAGGACGGCGAGGCGATCGTGGACCTGAGCGGCTCGGACGCGCAGGCCGAAGGCAACGTCAACTCGACGCTCGCGAACACGCATGCCGCCGCCTATTACGTGCTGATTGCCGTCGTCGATCCCGGCGTGCCACCCAACTCGGGATGCTACCGGCCGATCAAGGTCATCACTCGGCCGGGTAGCGTCGTGCATCCGCTGCTGCCGGGCGCCGTAGCGGCACGCACCAACACATCGCAGAAGATCGTCGAGGCGATGCTGCGCGCGCTCTCCACGGCCGTTCCGCAACGCGTCACCGCCGGCTCTCATGGCCAGATCAGCACCTGCGGTTTCGGCGGTCGTCATCCGAAGACCGGCGCACCGTTCGTCTACACCGACATCCAGGGCGGGGGCGCGGGCGCGCGGCCGTATCGCGATGGGCGCGACGGACAGGACAGTCACCTGCCGCGCTTCATGAACACGCCGGTCGAAGTGCTCGAGCGCGAGTTCCCCGTTCGTATCGAACGCTACGAATTCATCACCGATTCGGGTGGAGCGGGAACCTATCGCGGCGGACTCGCACTACGGCGCGACGTGCGGCTGCTCGCCGATCGGGTCAGCTTCGCGCGCTATGGCGATCGCCACACGATCCGGCCTTTGGGGCTTTTTGGAGGCATGCCGGGGTCGTCCGGCGCCTTCATTCTCAATCCCGGCTCGGCGGGCGAGCGCGTGTTGAAGTCCAAGGGGCTCGACACGCTCGCGCAGGGCGATCTGGTCAGCGTCCGGTTGCCCGGCGCCGGCGGCTACGGCGATCCGCAACGACGCGACCGCGCTCTCATTGCCCAGGACTTGCGCGATCAGAAAATCTCGCGCGAGTCCGCTGCACGGGACTACGGGTTCGACGCTGCGGACGAATCGGAAAATCCCGCGTAGCGTGCAAGCCTGCGCCAGCCGTACCCGCGAACGTTACGGCACGGATTGCGCCGTATGACGCAATGTCACCGCCGCAGTACTCTTTGCGGAATCAACCGGCGCTGCGCGGCGGCATCTCTGCGCCGTAAAGCTTGAGCGCCGCCGCCAGGTCGGCCGGGTCGGGCTTTTCATAATAGCCGCGACGCGACATGCGCAAGCCGGAGGTCCGCTGCAGAACCGCGGCCGCTTCGGTCATCTTTAACAAGACGCCGGATGCGTCGATGACAGGCGCGCCGTCGATCTCGGTCAGCCCGTTGCGAATCGCCACCAGGTTCATGAGCCCGCAACCGAGAATGATCACATCCGCGCCTGCGGCCACGGCGCGCCGGCCGGCGTCGGTGATGCGCCGCAGGGACGATGCCGCGTTTCCTTCAAGCGCCGCGACCATGTCGTCGAACGGCAACTCGAACGAGATCAAGGGCCCCGCATGCTTTTCCAGACCGTAACGCTCGATCAGGTCGGCGTGGAACTTGGTGTTGAGCGACGCGGTGTGGGAAACGATCGCAAAGCGCTTCCCGAACATGCAGGCGAAGCGCATCGCGCACTCGCCGAGGCTCAACACTGGAATGTCCAGGATCTCGCGCATCTCATCGAGCACGGGGTCCAGAAAACAACCGACCGCAACCGCGTCGAAACCTTGTTTTTCCGCGGCAGCGACGCTCGCCAGCAAGGCACGATTGTTCAGGAAGTCGAACACTTTGAAGCGCAGGTTCGTGGTGCCGGCCGGCACACCCCGGACCTCGATCGTCGAGCCCGCGAACAGCCGCTCCCGCGCGTGCGCTTCGATTGCCGCGACGTACGCGGGGAAGGTCTCGACCACGGTGCTGCTTTGCCACAGGATGCGAATGGCGTCGCTGTCGCGCTCACGCATGTGATCCTCCGATTGGTCGTTGCATTCTACCGTCAACGTTCGCGATCAGCGGGTTGAGCGATAGCGAGCGCCGATGACAAGCGGTGGCAAGCACTACCCAACGCGACGGCCGGTCAATCGAAGACGGGTCGCCGGCTCTGCGACAACTCGACGACCTTGTCCGCGACGTACAAGTCCTGAATGCCCATTCCGTGCGATTCGAACAACGTGATCTGATCCGGTGACGTGCGCCCCGCTCGTCGGCCGACGATCACTTCACCGAGCTCAGCGAGGTTGTCCCACTGGATCAGTCCTTTCTCGACCGCAGACAGCAGATCGCCGCATTCGAGCCGGGCGGTGCCGCGGGAATCGACTGCGATCACGTCGCAACGCCGTACGGCGGCTTCATCGAGCTCGCAGCGAGCAAGCGAGTTGGAACCGGCCGCATTGATGTGTTGCCCAGGCTCCAGCCATTCGCCCAGCAGCACCGGTGTCGCCGACTTCGTGATGACGTTGACGATGTGCGCGCCCCGCACGGCTTCGGCGGCGGTGGAAACCGCGTGCATGTCGACGCCGATACGTGACGACATCGCATCGCAGAACTTCCGCGACCGCTCCGTTCGGCTGTAGACGCGCACTTCGCGGACGGGTCGCACTGCACACACGCCTTCGAGCTGTCCGACGGCCTGCTCGCCCGCGCCGATCATGGCGACGATCGTGGCGTCTTCGCGAGCCATGCATCGGGTGGCGACGCCGCTCGCAGCGCCGGTGCGCATCGTACCGAGATAACTCGCTTCCACGATGGCATCGAGGGAGCCGGTCGCAGCATCGTAAAGGTGCACATGCGCCGGCGTGCTCCTCAAGCCCGTGCAATAGGCTTTGAAGGCGATTCGGTTCAACTCGGGTGCCGCCGCCTGGAGCACGTGAAGGGTTGCTTGCGGCATGCGGGTTCGCACGCGCGGTGTGTCGGTTGCTCGCCCTTCGGCCCGCGCCTCGAGCGCTGTCTCCACCAGGCGCACCGCGAGCGGCATCGTGAGGACTTGCCGGACGTCGTATTCCGTCAGGTATCGGGTCATTGCCTTCGCCTTCGCGAGCCGCGTGCCAACGCACGAACTCGCCGTTGATCCTTTGCGATGCGCGCTGACAACGGGAGCGATCGCGACCCGGGATTCGGCTGCGATCGCGGATACGTTATACAGCCCTACGGGTCATGAGGCGCGGGACGCCGACAGGTGCCTTTCCGTTCAGCCGGGGCCCACCCCCGTCGAGGACCATTCAGCCCCTCACGGTTTTGCTGCCGATCGGCTGCGTCGCGCTATGCTAGGCTACCGGACGCCGATGCCAACGCGTACCGCTCAGGCATGTCGCCTCCGAAAATCAAGACGCAAGCGTTCCTCGCGAACGTGCCGCTGTTCAAGGAGCTCGCGCCCGACGAGATCGAGCGCATTGCCGCCGGCACGATCGAGTTGCACATACCTCGCGGGGAGATCCTGTTCAACCGGGGCGATCCGTGCGTCGGCTTCCATCTCGTGCTGTACGGCCAGGTGAAGCTCGCGTTCGTCTCGCCGCAGGGTGGCGAGAAAGTCGTCGAGATCGTCGGTCCGGGCCATTCGTTCGGCGAAGCGCTGATGTTCATGGACAAACCGCACATCGTGATGGCGCAAACGCTCGCCGACTCGCTGCTGCTGCACGTGTCGAAGAACGTCGTTTTCGACGAAATCGCGCGCGACGCAGGCTTTGCGCGCCGCATGCTCGCAGGATTGTCGCGACGGCTGCACAGCCTCGTGAGCGACGTCGAGTCGTATTCGCTGCAGTCGGGCACGCAGCGCGTGATCGGCTACCTTCTGCGCGAAGACACCGGCAACGATTCGGGTCCGTCCACGGTCATGCTGCCCACCGCGAAGGCGGTCGTCGCGTCACGGCTGAACCTCACGCCCGAGCACTTCTCGCGCATCCTGCACGACCTCACCCAAGCGAAGCTGATCGAGGTCGGAGGCCGCGAGGTGCGCATCACCGACATCGCGAAGCTGCGCGCGTATACCGGCTGAATGAGCTCAGCCTGGGCACATCGTAGACTTGCCGACTGAGCACGACGAAAGCGGCGTCAGGCCGCAGTGGCCGCCGCGTCGGCGCCCGAGCGGCGCGCTCCGGCGAGACAGCACCCGATTTCGGCGAGCAGCGGCAACGGCACCGGCACTTCGCCGCAGAGCGCGCGTTCGGTCCATCCGGCGGTCGATTGCGCATCGGCCGCCTCCAGCAGCGCAGGCAACTCGCTCGGCGCCATGCTCTCCGCTTCGGCGCAGATCGACCGCACGCCGTCCGCGAAATGCTCGAGCGCCGACGGCGCGCGCGGGTCGGCGAACGGCTCGCCGTCGCTGCCGACAAGGAGCAGTGCATTCGCGCGCGTCGCCGCAAGGAATTCGCGTATTCGCGCGAGATCGTTCGCGCACGCCGCGCCGACAACGCGGTAGCTGTCGCTGGCGAATGGATCGATCAGCGATGCGAGCATCCGCGCTCCCGACGCTGCGCCGGCAGACAGCAGCTCGGCGAGCGGCGGCGCCAGCACGTCGACCGACACGTACGCGAGAGCGCCGTGCGCGAGCCGCGCCTGCGCGTCGTCCATGTCGGACGCGATGACCCCCAGTTGGGCAAGTACGGTCCCCGTCGCCGCGCAGTTCGGCTCGTCATGGGCGAAGCCGTGAACCAGGACGGGCACGCCGTACCGATGCAGCAACAGCGCAAGCAACGGCGTTAGGTTGAGAGTTTCGCAGGTGCCTCCGTACGACGGCAGCACGACGGGCCGCGGTCGATCGGCCGGCGAAACGAGACAGCCGACGTGCGGGTCGAGCGCGCGCAGACGACGGATCGTCTCGTCCGCGCTGCCGGCGCTCCCCGTGCCCGCGAGGTCGGCGGCAAGCGACCAATACGAGCGAGCGACCGGCTGCAAAGCGGTCATGTCGGAAGAGCGTCGAACGGGCGCGCGGGCGGCGACGGCACGATCGCGCCGTGCAGGATCACCGCGGGGCGAGCCAGATGGTGATTTCGTGGACCGAGACCGTGCCGGGCTCGACACGATATGCGAAGCCGTTGCGCTCGAGGATGCGAAACAGCGGCACCGGATGGCAGTCGATGACGAGCTTCAGCGTGTCACCGGGCTTGAAGCCGTCGATCGTCGTCAGCACGCGCTCGATCGGCTCCGGCGGCTCCATGCCGCGGACGTCGAGCGTCTCGTGGCGTGCGATCAGGTCGTTTGTCATCGCGGGCACCTGTTGAAGGTCACGTCCGCATTGTTGGGAGGGTACGCGCGTCCCTCCTTGACGTGCATCAAGCGATCAGCGCGTGCGCGACGGACGGGTCATCGCAACGCGCCGCTTTTTCTTGATGCGCATCATTTCATCGAAGCGGCCGGGTCCCGTAGATTTGGCCAACCGGTCCGGCTCGGGGCGTGCGTGTTCGGGCGCAATCCTGCACCAGGCCCGGGCCGAACGATCCATTCGAAAATCAAGGAGCGAGCCCATGGCACCTTCCAATCCGTCCGACCCGCTGCCCGACGACGAGCTCGACGACGAGCCGATCCCGGCGATGCAGCTGCTGCTCGATAACCCGTTCCTGCTCCTGTTCCTCGGCATCGCGATGCCCACGGTGTTCTACATCATCTGGGGCGTGATGGAAATCGTCGGCATTCCCGTGGCGAAGTGACGGAGCGACGACGATGAGTGCCCTATCTTCTCCGCAAGCCCGCGTCTGGTGGAAGCAGCCGCTCGACCGCGTCGAAGGGACGTGGATCGCGATCGCCTTCGTCTGGTGCATGGTTCTGTTCTTCATGATGCCGTACTGGCATGTGTACGGTAAGCAGAATCTCGCAAACGAAGCCTACCGGACCACGCCCGAGCAGTTCACGGCGAAAACGCAGGCGATGGTCGACAAGTTCAAGGTGCGCGAGGAGACCGACCAGAAGATTCCGGTCGTGCACCCGCCGGCGGGCAGCGACGCCTACCTGATCGCGCGGCTGTGGCAATGGTGGCCGATGCTCGAGCTCGAGGAAGGCAAGACGTATCGCATTCATCTTGCGTCGATGGACTGGCTGCACGGCTTCTCGCTGCAGCCGGAGAACATCAACATCGAAGTGCATCCGAACTACGAGCACGTGATCACGGTGACGCCGACGAAGGCGGGCACGTACTCGATCATCTGCAACGAGTACTGCGGCATCAACCACCACACGATGGCGAGCCGGCTGTACGTCGTGAAGCCGGCGAAATAAGGGGGAACCGCGATGGCCGTGAACCGGATGTTCCGCACCTGCCCCACGACGGGCCTCGTCTACCACCAGGCGGCGGAGAAGCTGATGCGCTGGAACGCCGTGGCCGGCGTCGTCGCGCTGCTCTTCGGCGGTATTCTCGCGCTGCTCGTCGTGCTGACGCGCTGGCAGGCGGTGCACTTGCTGCCGCCTGACTGGTTCTATCTGGTGCTGACGGCGCACGGGCTCAACATGCTCGTGTTCTGGATCATCTTCTTCGAGATCGCCGTCCTCTACTTCGCCGCCTCCGTGCTGCTCAAGTGCCGGCTTGCCGCGCCGCGCTGGGCGTGGGCCGCCTTTTGGCTGATGGTGGTCGGCGCGCTCACGAACAACGTCGCGGTATTCCGCGGCGACTCGTCGGTGATGTTCACCTCGTACGCGCCGATGGGCGCGCACCCGGCGTTCTACCTCGGGCTGATCCTGTTCGCGGTGGGCGCGCTGATCGCGCTGTTCGTCTTCTTCGGCACGCTCGTCGTCGGCAAGAACGAGCGGACGTACAAAGGCTCCATCCCGGTCGTCACATTCGGCGCGGTCACCGCGGCGATCATCGCCGTGTTCACGATCGCGTCGGGCGCGATCATCCTGATCCCGACGTTCCTGTGGTCGCTCGGTCTCGTCAACTACATCGACTCGCTGATGTATCGGACGGTCTGGTGGGCGTTCGGCCACAGCTCGCAGCAGATCAACGTCGCCGCGCACGTCTCGGTGTGGTACGCGGTCGCCGCGATCGTGTTCGGCGCGAAGCCGATGTCGGAGAAAGTCTCGCGCGGCGCGTTCCTGCTCTACATCCTGTTCCTGCAGCTCGCGAGCGCGCACCATCTGCTCGCCGACCCGGGGTTGACGTCGAACTGGAAGATCTTCAACACCAGCTACGCGATGTACCTGGCGGTGCTCGCGTCGATGGTGCACGGTCTCACCGTTCCGGGCGCGATCGAGGTTGCGCAGCGCGAGAAGGGGTTCAACAACGGGCTGTTCGAATGGCTGCGCAAAGCGCCGTGGGGCAATCCGACCTTCTCGTCAATGTTCATCTCGTTGATCGGGTTCGGCTTCCTCGGCGGCATCTCCGGCGTGATGATGGGCACCGAGCAGCTCAATCTCATCATTCACAACACAATCTACGTGCCGGGCCACTTCCATGCGACCGTCGTCATCGGCACGACGCTCGCGTTCATGGGACTCACGTACTTCCTGATCCCGACGCTGTTCCGCCGCGAGCTGATGTTCCCCGGCATGGCGAAGTGGCAGCCGTACGTGTTCGGCCTCGGCATGAGCGGTTTCGCGCTGTTCATGATGGGCGCGGGTACGCTCGGCGTTCCGCGCCGGCACTGGGACATGAGCTTCGCCGGCAACCCGCTCGGTCACGAATTCCCTGGCACCGCGTACCTGATGATGGCGTTGATGGCGATCTGCGGGCTCGCCGCGGTCATCGGCGGGATCATGTACTTGCTCGTCACCGTCGGCAGCGTGTTCCTCGGCAAGAAGATCGTCACGCCCGACTTCGCCTACGTGCGCGCTAAGGACGGCGCCGCGCCGCCGCCGCAGCCCGTTGCGGTCGCGATCACCGGACACGGTCCTAGCATCGGCACCGCGGGATTCGTCGCGCCGGGAACGTTCACGCTTGCGCTCGTGTTCCTGACGGCGTTCGTCCTGTACTACTTCGTCAACTGGAAGTACTTGTCGACGGTGTGGCCGTTGAGTTGAGATACACCGTCATTCCCGCGCAGGCGGGAATCCAGCGTCGTTCGCCGAACGTCACTGGGTCCCCGCCTTCGCGGGGACGACGATCGCGCCGCGAGAGGCCTTGATGACAACCCGAACGATTGAGCAAGCCCATCCGCGCCCACGCGGGGCAGCCGTTCGGTTGTTCTTCGATCTGTTCAAGCTGCGCATCGGGCTCGTGATCGGCTTCACCGCGGTCGCCGGACTCGCGGTAACGCCAGGGCCGGCGCTGCCGGCCTGGCAGGTGGCAGCGCTCGCGTTCGCGGTGACGCTCGCCTCCGCGGCGGCCGGTGCGTTCAACCAGTACGTCGAGCGCAATCTCGACGGGCAGATGACCCGCACATGCCGCCGCGCTTTCGTCACCGGCCGGCTGACCCCGGGTCCCGCATGGCTCGGCGCGATCGTCGCGATCGGCGCGGCAGGCGTCGCGCTCGCCGGCGTTGCCATCAACGGCGCGACCGCGGCGTACACACTTGCAGGCGCGTTCACGTACGGCGTCGTCTACACGGTGTGGCTCAAGCGTCGCACGCGCTGGAACATCGTCGTCGGCGGCCTCGCCGGCAGCTTCGCCGTGCTCGCAGGCGCAGCTGCGGTCACGCCCGACTCGCTGGGTCCGCTGCCGCTCGCGTTCGCTGTCGTGCTGTTTCTATGGACGCCGCCTCATTTCTGGAGCCTCGCAATCGCTTACCGCGACGATTACGCGGCCGCGCAGGTCCCGATGCTGCCGGTCGTCATCGGCGACGCGCGCGCGGCGCGCGCCGTGCTCGCGAGCGCCGCGCTGCTCGTCGCCGCGTCGCTCGCGCCTGCGCTCTTCGGCATGGGCTGGCTCTATGTGGCGGGCGCGATCGCCGGCGGCGCGTATTTTCTTTCGAAGAGCGCGGCCCTCGTGCGCGCGCCGAACCGGCGCAACGCGCTCGCCAATTTCCACGCGTCGCTCGCACAACTCACGTTGCTGCTCATTGCGGCGATCGCCGACGCGGCGCTGCATGCGTGAGCCGGTCGACGTCAACCGGCTGCTGCTCGCAGCCGCAATCGGTCTCGCGATCTGGCTCGTCGCGGGCCTGCTGTCGGCGCAACCCCTTCCTGCGGGTACGTCGCTCGATCCGCAGCGCGCTCTCGCGGCGTCGCGGCGAGCGCTCGACCGCACGCTCGGCGATTACGCGCTAAATACCGCCGACGGGCGGCCGTTGCGCACGCTCGAGCTGCGCGGCAAGCCGCTCGTCGTGTCGTTCGTCTATACCGGCTGCACGCAGGTGTGCCCGACGACGACGAAGTTCCTTGCGCGCGCGGTCGCCGAGGCGCAGCGCGCGCTCGGCCCCGGCGCGTTCAACGTCGTGACGATCGGCTTCAATCAGCCGTTCGACACACCCATGGCCATGCGCGATTTCCAACGCCGCCAAGGCGTCGACTTGCCTGGCTGGTCGTTCGCCTCCGCCGATGCTGCGACGATCGACGCGCTCGCACGCGAGGCCGGCTTCGTCTGGGTTCCGACCGCGTCGGGCTTTGATCATCTGACGCAGGCGACGATCGTCGATCCGCGCGGCCGCGTCGTGCGCCAGGTGTACGGCGAATCGTTCGAGCTACCGATGCTCGTCGGTCCGCTGAAGGAGATGGTCACCGGCGCGCCGGCGCCCGCGTTCGACGTGGCGCGCGTGCTCGAGCGCGCGCGGATCCTGTGCACCGTGTACGATCCCCGTGCCGGCAGGTATCGGCTTGACTACGCGCTGTTCATCGAAATCTTCGCCGGGCTCTCGATCCTCGGCACGACGGCATGGTATCTCGCGCGCGAATGGCGGCGGCACCGCCGGCTCCGTCCGTCGCACCCATGCTGAAGCTCATCCAGCGCGCCGGGCAGGCCGCGTTCCTCGCCGTCGAGCGCGTCTTCAACCGCGTGTTCGGCGACGAGCTCAATCCGTTCTACTACCTCGGCGCGATCGCGTATTTCCTGCTGTGGATCGTCGTCGCGAGCGGTCTTTATCTGTACATCTTCTTCGAGACCGGCGTGAACGAGGCCTATTCCTCGGTTGACGCGCTGACCGCGCAACGTTGGACCGGAGGCTTGATGCGAAGCTTCCATCGCTATGCATCCGACGCGATGGTGCTCGCGATGGCGCTGCATCTGGTGCGCCACTACGTGTTCGATCATTACCGCGGCTTCCGCTGGTTCTCGTGGATCTCGGGCCTGCTGCTGCTGTGGCTCGTGTACGTGTCCGGCATAAACGGCTACATGCTGCCGTGGGACACGACGGCGCAATTCGTCACGCAGGCAACCGCGGAATGGCTCGATCGGCTCCCGGTTTTCGGCGGTGTCCTCGTCCGCAACTTCATCACGCCCGACGCCGTGAACGACCGGCTGTTCTCGCTGCTGTCGTTCCTGCACATCGGATTGCCGCTCGGCGTGCTCGCGCTGCTGTGGGTGCACACGCAGCGCGTCCCAGGCGCGAAAACGCAGCCGCCGCGGCCGATCGCAATCGGCGTAACGCTCGCGCTCGTCGCGCTGTCGATCGCGAAACCCGCGCTATCGGGAGCGCCTGCCGATCTCGCTTCGTCGCCTGCGACGATCCTGTTCGACTGGTTCTACCTTGCCGTCTATCCGCTCATCTACGCGTGGGGTCCCGGCGCCACGTGGGCGTTCGTCGGCGCGCTGACGCTCGGCGTCGCCGTGCTGCCTTGGCTGCCGCCGAAGCGCGGCGGCAAGCAGACGCGGCACCTGATGGTGCACCCGGACAACCGGATCGTCTCGGCGCGCGCCGGTGAGACGATCCTCGAGGCCGTGCTGCGCGACAGCATCGCGTTTCCCTACGAGTGCCGCAACGGCGGCTGCGGCCATTGCAAGTGCACGATCGTCTCCGGCAGCGTCGACCACGGACCGCATCAGGACTCCGCGCTGTCCGCAGCCGAGCGTGCAGCAGGCATGGCGCTCGCCTGCAGCGCAATGCCGACGACCGACATCGAGCTCGTCTACGAGCCGAAGACGCTGCCCGGCGGCTTCCACGCGCGCGAGCACACGGCAAGAGTGGTGTCGATGCGCCACGTCGCTCCCGACGTAATGGTCGTGCGGCTCGCCGTCGAAGGCGAGGAGCCGCTCGCCTTCTACCCCGGCCAGTATCTGAACGTGCTGCTCGACGACGGCGCGAAGCGAAGCTTCTCGTTCGCAACCGCGCCGCACGAGAACCGCGAGATCGAGCTGCAGATCCGCCGCATTCCGGGCGGCCGGTTCACCACGCACGTGTTCACGGCGATGAAGATCGGCGAGCGCATCCGCTTCGAAGGACCGCTCGGCTCGTTCTTCCTGCGCGAGGATTCCGACAAGCCGATCGTCTTCGTCGCCGGCGCAACCGGCTTCGCGCCGGTGAAGAGCATGATCGAGCACGCGTTCCACGTCGGGATGAAGCGGCGCATGGTGCTCTACTGGGGCGCGCGCACGCTTGCGGACATGTATGCTCGCGATCTTTGTGAACGCTGGGCGCGCGAGCATCCGAACTTCACCTTCGTTCCCGTGCTCTCCGAGCCGCGGCCGGAGGATCGGTGGGCGGGCCGCACGGGACTCGTGCACGAGGCGATCCTTGCTGATTTCCCGTCGCTTGCCGGCCATCAGGTGTACGCATGCGGCTCCGTCGCGATGGTCGAAGCGGCGCACCCGGCATTCGTCGCGCGCGGGCTGACTCAGGATGATTGCTTCTCCGACGCATTCAAGCTTTCGCCTCAGCTCGCGCGCCGTTCGCCGGAAGCGGATCTCGTCAAGCTCGGAGGCGCGTAATGAGCGGACCTTCGATCGGCAAGACGGCGAGCTATGGACTGCAGGCCGTCTGCTACGCCGCCTTCATGACGGTGGTCGGATATTTCTCGACTTCGCCGGCGTACAAGCATTTGCCGCCGGGCGACGCGGTCGTCAAGCTTTCGTTTCAGCACGCCGGACAGCGCAAGGAGGCGTGCCGGGAGCGCAGCGCCGAGGAGCTCGCGAAGCTCGCGCCGAACATGCGCGCGACGAGCGTCTGTCCGCGCGAGCGCGCGCCGGTCAGCGTCGATGTGCAAATGGACGGCAAGCCGTTGTTCGCGGTCGTGGCTCCTCCGTCCGGACTCGCCAAGGACGGCGCGTCGACGGTCTATCGCCGCATTGCCATTCCCGCCGGCGAGCACCGTTTTGCTGCGCGCCTGACCGATACCGCGGACGGCAGCGGCGCTGTCGACGCCGCGCGCACCGTCGATCTGCGGCCGGGGCGCGTGCTTGTCATCGACTTCGATGCGAAGGCGGGCGGCTTCGTCTTCCGCGGCTGATCCGCGTTACTTGCCGTACTTCGCCTTGGCGTCGTTGATGCAGGAATCCTTTGCCGGGCTCTGCAACGTAGCGCATCGCTCGATCGTCATCTTGTAGTCGACGTCGAGCTTGTCGTCCATCGCACTCTGCCGCGCGGCGGCAACCGCGTCGGCTTCGGCGCGCTTGGCTTCCTTGATGCACGCGTCCTTCTTGTCGCCGCTCATCGCATCGCACTTCGCTCTTGCGACAAGGTAGTCCGCTTGGGCGTCGTGGATCCGCGCGTCGCGCTGCGTATCGGTGTTCCGATAAGCGGCGTCGGCATCGGCCTTCGCTTTTTCCGCCGCGGCCTTCGCTTCGGCCGCGCACACTTCACGCTCATTGCCCGACAGCGTCTTGCAACGGGCGGCCGCGGCCTCGTATTGGGCATCGGCGCGTTCCATCGCTTGCCGATGCTCGATGCTGGTCATTGGCGCAGCGGCTGCAGCGGCCGGCACACACAGCACCGCAAGCGCGAAAAGCAGACGCTCAGCGTGCAAGTTGAGTGTCACTCGAATAAGGGCCATGGTTTCCCTCCTTGCGACAATGCTGTCGATGGAGCTGTTCCGAGCAGAATTCGTGCCCGGGGATCGCGCCTCGGCACGGTCGCCCTTGCACGCGCAAAAGCGCGCGTTGACGGCTCGGGACGGAGCGAAATGAGAGCACCTGCGCCTATGCGCGCGGAATGGTGTGCCAAACCCGTTGTAAGGATTGCAGAATCCCCTTAACGCGGATCAATTCGTGTGGCGGGACAGGGGGCTACGATTGGCAGCATGCCCGACCAAGCGCACGTTCACTCGCCGCCTCCCGCGGTATCGTTGCCGGCGGCCGCGCCGCGCGTGCGCCGCGTCGCCGCCACGGCGCTCGACCGGATCGAGTGCGCTTTCGACGTTGCATTCGGCTCGCGTGGGAACCCTTGGCGACGTTTGGGCGCGCTCGCGTGGTTCCTGTTCTGGGTCGTCGCGGCGAGCGGCATCTACATCTACATCGGGTTCGACACCCGCGCCGACGGCGCGTACGCGTCCGTCGCGAGACTGTCCGAGAATGCGTTCCCACTCGGCTCCCTCGCGCGCGGCCTGCATCGCTACGCATCGGATGCACTTGCGCTCATCGCGCTGCTGCATCTCGCGCGCGAATGGGCGCGCGGCCGCTACGTGCATATCCGCCGCTTCTCGTGGACGACGGGCATCGCAGCGCTGTGGTTCGTCTACCTGTCGGGCATCGGCGGCTTCTGGCTGGTCTGGGACGGCATCGCGCAGTACAGCCTCGTTGCGACCACCGAGTGGCTCGACGCGCTGCCGTCGCTCGGCGAGCTCGCGCGCAACTTCGACGGCGGCGGCAAGGTCACCGATCGTCTCTTCTCGCTGCTCGCGTTTCTGCACATCGGCATTCCGTTGCTGCTGCTCGCGATCATGTGGCTGCACCTGCAGCGCCTTTCGCATGTCGACACGATGCCTCCACGATCGCTCGCGTTCGCCACGCTCGCATCACTCATCATGCTCGCCATCGCGAAGCCCGTCGCGAGCGTATCGCCGGCCGACCTCGGAAGCGTGCCGCGCGATCTGCCGCTCGACTGGTTCTACCTCGGCGTGCACGCGTTCGCCGACGCCGCCGGCGCGCCGATGTTGTGGATCGTCGCCATCGGCTCGTCGGCAGCGCTCATCGCGCTCGCGTGGGTGTCGCGCACAGCACGCGCGCCGCGTCCGCAGGCAGCCGTGGTCGATCTCGCCAACTGCAACGGCTGCGGCCGCTGCTTCGCCGACTGCCCGTACGCGGCCGTGACGATGGCGGCGCGTACCGACGGCAGGCCTCATGCGCGCGCGGCGGTTGTCGACGCCGTGTTGTGCGCGGGATGCGGCATCTGCGCCGGCGCATGTCCCTCGTCGACACCGTTCCGCTCGGCGGCCGAGCTCGCGACCGGCATCGATCTGCCGCAGGCGCCGATCGGGGCTTTGCGCCGCAAGCTCGAAGCGGCGTTGGCGCGAATGGGCTCGATGCCGCGCACCGGCGCGCCGCACATCGTCGTGTTCGGCTGCTCCGCCCCGATCGCACGCACTCACGACTTGCACGAGGCGTGGCTGCCGCTCGCGTGCGCGGCGCAACTGCCGCCGTCGTTCGTCGAGTACGCGCTACGCGCCGGCGCCGACGGCGTGCTCGTCGCGGGCTGCCGCGAGAGCGACTGCGCGTTCCGCCTCGGCGACGTTTGGACCACCCGACGGTTCGCCGGCATGCGCGAGCCGCGACTTCGCGAAGTCGTTCCGCGCGAACGTGTGGCGATCGCGTGGGTCGGCGACGACCCTCGCGCATTCGACGATGCGCTCGCACGATTCCGATCGTCGCTCGTGCGCGCGCCGCGATCCCCCGCAAGCCCGCCCAAACGCACCGAGGTTCTTCATGCCGACGCTCGCTGAGGCCGGCGGCGCCGCCCGCCTCCCGGTCGACGTTGCGTTCGAACGCTTCGCGCTCGCGCTGCCGCGCGATGCGCGCGCGCGGCTTGCGTGCGGCTGGTTTGCGCTGTGCGTCTGCGCGCTCGCCGCCGCCGGCGTGCTCGCCGTGCTGCTGGTGCTGTCGCGCACACCAGGGCTCGCGCGACTGTTCCCGGTCGCGAATTTCTTCCACGTCGCGCTGGTCGCGCACGTCGACCTCTCGGTGCTCGTCTGGTTCCTGTCGTTCGCCGGAGGACTTTGGAGCCTGAACAGCACGCGGCGCGCCATGCCGCTCGCGTGGATCGCGCTCGCACTCGCCGCGATCGGCGCGCTCGTCATCGCCGGTTCGCCGTTCGCCGGCGGAACGCCGATCATGTCGAACTACGTGCCCGTGATCGACGGTCCCGTGTTCATGACGGGCCTGCTGATCTTCGGTGCCGGTGTCGCGCTGCTCGTCGCGCGCGGTCTGTTCAACTCCCCGCTCGTCGGAATCCGGCTTGGCGGGACCGGGGCGCTCCGCTTCGGTCTCAACAGCTCGCTCGTCGCCGCCGCCGTCGCGGCGCTCGCATTTGCCTGGTCGTTCGTCGCCCTGCCCGCGGGTCTCGACGACAAAGCGCACTACGAGCTCCTCTTCTGGGGCGGCGGCCACGTGCTGCAATTCGCATATACGCTGATGATGCTCGTCGCGTGGCTCGTTCTCGCCGAAGCGATCGGCGCCCGAGTGCCGCTGTCGCCGCGGGTGGTGACGCTGCTGTTCGCGATCGGCCTCGTCGCGGTGTTCGCGACGCCCCTCATCTATTTCGCGTACGGCATCACGTCGATCGAGCACCACCGGCTGCAGACGTGGCTTATGCGCTTCGGCGGAGGGCTTGCAATCGCGCCGGTCGCGGTCGCCGTGATCTACGCGATCGTGCGGCGGGCACGCGCGCCGCAGCGGCAGGATAGCAACGCTACACGGCCGCTGCTTGCCGCGCTCGTCGCTTCGCTCGTGCTGTTCGGTGTGGGCGGCGTTATCGGCTTCGCGATCCATGGCAGCGACGTCCGCATTCCTGCGCACTATCACGGGTCGATCGTCGCGGTCACGATCGCACTGATGGGCCTCGCGTACTGGCTGCTCCCGCGGTTCGGCTTCGCCGCGCCGCCGCCGCGGCTTGCGACGTGGCAGGCGTACCTGTACGGCAGCGGACAACTGCTGCACATGGTCGGGCTCGTGTGGTCCGGTGGTTACGGGGTCCAGCGCAAGGTCGCCGACGGCGCGCTCGTCGAGCGCTCGCTCGAGCAGGTCGCCGGCATGGCGCTCATGGGCGCAGGCGGCCTGATCGCGATCGCCGGCGGCATGCTGTTCGTCGCAGCGGTGATCATTGCCGTGGTGAGGCGGCCACGTCCATCCGCGCGATGAGCGATCGCGCGTCCGAAGCGGAAGACGCGCGGCGCGCGTACGCGTGGTTTGCCGCGGCAGCCGTTGCGCTGACGTTCGCCGTTATCGTCGCGAGCACATTTCTGCGCCATGCGCAGGCTGGACTTTCGTGCGATCCGTGGCCCGGTTGCTACGCGCGCGTCAACTCCGCGGTGGACGCAGAACCGAGCGGCGGCGTGCGCGCGGTGCGGATGGTGCACCGTCTTTCGGCGACTGCCGTGACCGCCGCCATCCTCGGCCTGGTGTTCGTCGCATGGACGCAGCGCCCGGTGTGGATACGCGAAGGCTTCGTCGCGGCCGCGGCGTTCACGGTCGCGGGCGGACTCGCGGTGCTGGGAGTGGTCACCTCCGGGTCGAAGCTGCCCGCGGTCGTGCTCGGCAATCTGCTCGGCGGCTATCTGCTGCTCGCCCTCGTTGCCGCCGCGTGGACCTGCGCATCGTCGTCGATCGACGCGGGCCTGCGTGCGCGCACCCTCGCGCTCGGCGCGCTCATCCTCGCGTTTGCCGTCGCTGCGCTCGGCGGATCGATCGGCGCGCACTACGCGTCGCGCGCATGTCCGGCATTGATCGACTGTGATGCCGGGGGGTGGGTGACTCTCGCGCGCGCTCCGATCGATCTGCTGCGACCACCGGCGATTGTCGACGGTCATCCGCTCGCTCCCGCGTGGGCCGCCGCGCTGCATATCGCGCACCGAATCGCAGCGCTCGCGCTCCTTGCGCTGGTATTCGTCGTGGCGCAAGCAACGCGAAAAGCGCGGCCATGGCTCGCGCTCGCGATGGCATCGACCCTGCTGGTTGCGCTTGGGTTCGGCTTCGCCGCGGTTTCACCGCGCCCGCTGCTTGCGGTCGTCGTGCTGCACAATGCGGCCGCTGCGACGCTGATCGCATTGCTAGCGATGGCGATCGCCCGATCGAATGCCCGCTGAGCAGCAGTTCACTTGCGCAACGACGTCCGACGCGGTTCCCAGCGCGTAACGGTGTCGGCGGAGAGACGCACCTCTTCCGATCGTGCATCGCCGCTCGCATCAATGAACAGCAGCTGCTATTCGACCAGGCGCGTTCGCATCCCGGCGCCCTGCCACGCCGGCTCTTCCTTGCCGTTGGCGTCTCGCCAATAATGGCGCTGCCTTCGAAACGGCATTCCGAGGACGGCGGCCACCGTGTTGTCGCCGGGCAGCGAGTAGCCCGCGATGCCTATGTCGATCGCCGACTGCGGCACGTTGAGACGGAGCGTGCCATGCAAACGGTCCCACCACGAGAATACCGACGACCAGTTGGAATTGGTCTCGTGAAACCGCTTGGAGTGATGAATGCCATGCATGCGAGGCGTGACAAGGACAAGGATCAGGACGCGCTCGACTGCGATGGGGAGGCGCAGGTTGCTGTGGTGAAAGAGCGTATTGAGCTGAAAGACCGTCTCGTACGCGACGAACACCCAGGGAGAGCCCCCGATAAGCGTGACTTGCAGTGCCCGAAATGCGGCGGACAAACCGATCTCCACGAAGTGGAAACGCACCGCGGTGCTGACGTCGAGGTCATTGTCGACGTGATGAGCATTGTGAAATCGCCAGAGAAAGCGCCAGGCGTGATTCGCTCGATGCCAGTAATAAAACGAGAGATCCATCAGCAGGAAGGCGAGCACCGCTTGGACGGCGCTGTTTTCGGAAACGATGGTCGTCAGACTCCACTCTTTTTCCGATACGAATTCCAGGACTGCCGTCGCCACTGGCCTCACCACGGTGAGCGCAACGGCGATCGCCAATGAAGAAACGACGGCGTTGACCCAGAGTCTGGATCCCGGCGGGCTTCTCGCCCTGCGCAACGGAAAGAGGCGTTCCAGCACGAAAAGAATCAGGAACGCTGCGGGCACGACGTAAAGAGGATGCGGCATCTCGTCCGGAGCGCGTACGCTTCAAACAACGTACTTGTCCCAGCTGCCGTAGTGTTCGTCGCTTCTACGCCCACGCGGCAGGCTGAGCACGATCATGGCCACGCCGACCACGACGCTCGCCCAGGCGGCGATGGAATTGGCGCCGGACATGAGCCAAGGTGCGGCGATCAGCCACAGGCCGAAACCGACGTTGACGAACCTCAGCGCTCGCGCAACTTCCGCCATTGCGATGACGGCCACCGTGATGATGAGCGCACCGACCAGATGATCGCTGTCGGCCATCGGCGGTACCGTTCCGAACGCGAGGCGGCTAAACATCAGCCAGACGCCGAGGACCGCGCTGGCGACGAGCGTCCACGGCACGGTGACGCCGCGCACTGCGGCTGCGATGGCGGCCGGAAGCGGGCCGCCGAAGCCGGGCTTGTTGTCTTGACCGCCGCTCGGATCGGCGCCGCCCGTCAAAAAGATTCGCCAGAACGGCTCGCCACGGCGATAGCTCTGCACGAGGAATTGCCCCATCGCGACGAGCTCGTCGAGGCTGTAGGGAATCATGATCAGCATGGCCAGCGCCGCGAGCAGGCACAGGCTGCAATAGGTGCCAAGCACGATTGGTTGAATGACGATGAAGTAAATGCTGATTACACCGAGCGGCACGACGACGATGCCGAACATCACGACCATCCACGGCATCGTCCGCCAGCGCCGCCGGTCGCCCATCACGCCCATCAGGACCTCGAGCAGATAAGTCACCGCGCCCAAGCCGCCGTCGGCGATCGGCCACGCCTTGGACACATGCGAGGTGATGATGAACTCGGTGCCGTTGCGCATCGCGTCACCGCTGAAGAACGGCTCCCATACGCCGTCGATATGTCCAAGCTGATACGCGGCGAGCGTGCGGGCGATGAAGAAGCCGAACGCGCCAAGCGCCACGATCGGCAGCCGCTGCAAGTAAGTCGATGGCGAATAGGTCCAGCCCGCCGGCATGTCCGAGGGATCCATCATGCCTTCGTGACTCATTCCCGGCATCATCGGCACCAGAATGGAAAACGCGATGACCAGTGCGCCGATCAGCGTGTCATTGGCGTAGACGGCGGCGCTCGGAGCCCAGAAGATCAACGGCGCGAACAGTAACCAGAGACCGATGACGGTGTTCGCCCATTGCGCCCAGGCGAGACGCTGCGCCAGCGAGAGGACACCGAACACCATGATCAGCAGCCCGCTGATGACATCGCTCCAGGCAATCAGACTGCTCCGCAGCCCCGGCTCCCAAAGCGCACGCTCCTCAGTGACGCGCAGTACCGCGTCGCCGAAAAGGGTCTGATCGAAGGTGCCGAACACGAACGGACTCGTCGCGAGCCAGGCGCCGAGCAGGATGTTCAAGAAATGCACCCACAGCATCTCGAGATGCATGCGCCGCATCTGCGAGTGATGCTCGCGCATCATTTCATGGTGCTCGACTGACTCTTGCTTCAGCTGCTCTTCGTGCCGAATGGTCTTGACCGACGCTGCGGCGACCTTCGCCGCATTCAGCTTGTTCGCGCGATACCAACCGGGCGGATCGGCCTTGAGTGCGGCCACCATCTTCGGCAGGCTGTCGCGCAGCGAATGCCGGGGCTTCCAGGAAAGCAGCTTTTGAGCACGCGAGATATCGAGCTCGTAGCGCTCGTCGGCGCTGTCGACCATCCACGGCTTGACGAAGGGATCCTCGTCGAGCACTTCGCCCTCGACCCACGCGCCGGTCCTCGCCACGGACTTCGGTATGGTTCGCGTCTCCCATTCCTCGTCATGAATGAGCCGACCCAGCAGGCGCTGGATCTCGCCGAAGCTCAGCGTCTCGGGCTCGCCGAGCAGCAGCGCCAGCTCGGGTGGGAGTTCCGTGCGACGCTCGACGATCCGTAGAAAGGCGCTCGTCAGGTCGTCGAGATGCACAAATGATTGCCCGGCGTCGAGATCGCCGGGATACACATGGCTGATCAGCCTGCGCTCAAAAATGCGCGCGATCTGATGCGCGAGAAACGTTCCATGGCAAAGGTCGTCGTAGACGCCGGCGGGACGCACGACCACGACGGGAATGCGTCCCCGCTGATCATGGATCAGCCGCTCCGTCCGGATCTTCGATTCCCGGTACGGCAGCTTCGCGTCGAGCGGCCAATCTTCATTGATGCGTGTGCCGGGCGTGCTCGGCGCATGCACGAGCATCGTGCTTGCGAACACGAACTGCTCGACGTCGAATGATTGCAGCGCGCGCAGCAGCCGCTCGGTGCCGCGAACGGTGATCTCTTCGTATTTCGGGTTCGGCTCGCCAGTGAGGTCGAAATAGGCGGCGAGATGGATCACAGAGGCAATGCGCTTGCCGTAGGCCGTACGCACGCGTGCAAACGCCGCTTCGACGCTCGCGTCTGAGGTGAGATCGATGCAGACGCACTCGGCCGCGGGTGGCGGATGGGGAGAAATCTCGCGATCGAAGCCGACGAGCCGAAAGCGCGCGGCGAATTTCTCGACAACCGCCGAGCCTATGAAGCCGCTGCTCCCGGTAACGATGACGACGTCTTTCGCGTCGGTCATCATTGCGGTCCGTGTGGATACCGCCCGTTACTTCTTGAGATACTTGACGAGCGCCGCAACCCCGAGCACCAGTACGAGGACAATCAGGATCCACACCAATCCCATTCCACCGCCCATCCAGCCCATCATGTCCGACATCGTCTCGGTCTCCGAACGATCTCACTCATGAATGCGCATGGTCGCGATGACTAACCTATCGTCCGACACCACTCGGCAGTTGCAGTTTGCGCCGACGAAACGCTATTCGATCGCCGCATCTCCACGTCCGGCTGCGCGCCTGGCTTCCAGCCGACCAATGAGCCTGCATGCGACGTAAAGCTGAAACGTAACCGCAGAGAACCAGCACCCCACCAGAAAGAAACATAGTGATGCCCGGCCGAACATCGGAGCGTCAGGCGACGCATAGAGCCCAAACAAGAGACAGCAGACGAAGCTCGCGACGAGTTGAACGCACTCACCCAAGCACCGACTGCGCAAGGCTTGGTAGTCATAAAGGCCCGGAGAGAGCGTTACCAGCTGTTGAACGAACGCTTTCATCGCCGCCACACTGTTGTTCGATAGGGGCGTGCGACGCGGGCGCATGATTCGTGCCGTAAGGCTCATCGTCCGCTGGTCATCCAGCACGGTTTCGTTTACGTTGGCCCATCGGCGCGCCAGCTCCTCCAGCGCTGCTCTGTCGAATCTTGGGTTCAAGCCGAGGAATCTGCGCGCGGCCTCGCTGCAAAGATCGCGCGTAACGATCCAGCCGATGGCCTGCACATCGAACCCGTTCACGCAAACTCCTTCGCCGCGATGTCAGCCTTCCTCACCGTCGGCCGGCGGCCTCATTTCGCCAGCCAGCTTGGGAGCACGATGGGCGACAGCAAAAGCGCGATCCTCGTCATCGTCGTATTGCTCACAGGACCGGACACAACCCAACACGCCGGTCGCGACGGCACGGTCGACGGGACCGTGTCGATTCACGCTGGGCGCCAAATCACTCGGCGCTGCGATTGCCGAGCTGGCGGTCGACCTCGCCCTCGGCCTGTAGCCAGTCTTCGAGCTCGAAGCCTTCGACGTATCCGCGCTGCGCATAAAGGCGATATGCGACCTCACTGATCATGCGATGCCGTGTTTCCGCATCGATCCCGCCTTGCGACGCCGTCGGCGACTCCGATTGTTCGGGCGCCTGAGTCTGGGCATCCATCGTCGGCGCGCCGCGCAGACCAGGCGGCAACAAATCCGCCGGCGATACGTCGCCCGTTACATTGCTGGGAGCTTGGCGCGCCATCGTCGTCCTCCTCGGCCCGCTCATGCCGCGCGAGCTTGATCGCCGCAGTCGCGCGTCTGCATCGCGTTGCGATCTGACAGGCGCGGCCACGCTTGCGGGCACGTCACGGCAGTGCATCAATAGCCAGTCTGCTTTCGCGCGCGGGTACGAGCCGCCTTGCGTGCGGCAGCCGAACGCTCGGCAGGTCCCTTGGTCTGTACTGCCTTCTGCGCCGCGGCGGAACGGTCCGCGGCACCGCGACGGCGGGCGGCAGAGCGCGCCTGCGCGGCAAGTGCCGGCTTCGACGCAGCCGCAGTACCTTCGCGCTTCAGCGCTCCGACAATCGCGCGCGAGCGTGTGCTCGATACGGCCGTTTCGCCGTGCTGACCCTTTTCGTAAGCACGCTCGGCGCTGCTGCGCGTCTTTTCCGATACGGTTCCCTTCTCCGGCGGCGGCAGGTCGACACCCGCACGGCGCGCCTTCGACAGGCCGATCGCAATCGCCTGCTTGGTCGAGCGGGCGCCGTGCTTGCCCTCCCGGATGTGTTCCATTTCCTCACGGACAAATTCGCCGGCCTGCGTGGTGGGTGCCTTGCCCTCGCGTTTGTCTTCGCGAGCGCGCTCGATCGTCTTGCGCTCCGGCATTTCGCCTCCTCCGTCGTGTAATCGGGGTCATCTGTTGCGAGCAAACAACATGCCGCGATACGTTGGTTATGAGCCTTTTCGGAGTATCCCTGTGTCAGTCCCCTGCGAGGGGGCGCTGCTAAGCACCGCCGACACCGTGCGCGCATGCGTGCAGCGGCATCGCCTACTGGCTTTGGTAAGAATTACATCGCCGATCAGCCTACTCAGCCGCCGGGCAACGCCACGAACGACCTCCGCTTGGGCAAGCACAGGCGGCGCGATCCGCGCGTCTGCACTGCCGGATGCGGCCGAAAACGTAACGTGACATTCGTTCCGGAGGCGCGACTCGGTCCGCCGTACGGTTTGCCTGTGGGGCGCTGCGACAACCACGGGCGTTTCCGTGTCCTCGCGGACCCACGTGGCGCGCGCCACAGGGCGACCAAGTGATCGGCGCCCGTGAATTTGGTACACGGCGCAACGACCGTTGCGGCAGCACGCAAATCCGGAATCAATTCGATACATCGGCATCCAATTATATTGTAGGCAGCGATGCTCGGCGGCGTCCCCGGCCACGCGGACTGCGGCGGTAGGAGAAGACGCGAAACAGCGAGAAAAGCGCCCCGTGCCCTGGTGTCGAGCGCCACCGTTACCGCTCGCACGCGGGTCAGACCATGCATCGATGGTTCAACGCAACGAAGAGGAGCAAGCCATGAAGGTACGTGAAGTGATGACGAACGATGTTTGCATCGCCAATCCGGAGCAGAGCGTTTGTGAAGCGGCGTGTTTGATGGCCGACATCGACGCGGGCGCATTGCCGGTGGGAGAGAACGATCGGCTGGTCGGCATGATCACCGACCGCGACATCACCGTCCGGGCGGTGGCGCAGGGCCGGTCGCCGGATACGAAGATCCGTGACGTCATGTCGACCGAGGTGCTGTACTGCTTCGAGGACGAGGATCTCGACGACGTTGCGAAAAACATGAGCGACATGAAGGTACGTCGGCTACCGGTACTGAATCGTGACAAACGCCTGGTCGGCATCCTGTCCATCGGCGACCTGGTACTGCATGAAGATTCGAAGACGGCCGGGCAGACCATCGCGCACATCTCGGAGCACGGCGGAGCGCACTCGCAGACGACCGCCCATTGAATTGCCGAATGACGCGCTGTTGACGCGCTCACCCGACAATCGCGGGAGCGACCACCTCGGGGCCGCACCGCGGATGCACCGATGAGCGCATTTACTCCGCCGGGGCTTGAAGAACGGTTGCAGGCCATCGGTCCGACGAACCGCATTCCGGACCCGCTGCGCCGGGCTTTGGAGCCTCGGGCGGACTTCACTCCGCTCCCGCCGCCAGCGCCCAACGATTGGCTCGCCAATCATCCCGAGCCGGGCCAAAGCTTCGAGGACTTCCTCCAAGCGGGAGCGCAGCGACCAGAGCCGAAGCATCAGAAGCTCTATCTGCAGCCGCTGGGCGAGTTCACCGCCGGGGCCAGTCCTTCGCTCGAGCGGCTGAAACGATTCGCCACCGTGTTCTTCACGCTCGAAGTGAAATTGCTTGCGGCGCTCGACATCGCAGCGAGCTCCGTAACGACCCGCCTCAATCCACACACGCATAACCGGCAGCTGCTCACGACGGACATCCTGGCGCTTCTGCGCGAGCGGGTGCCTCAGGATGCTTACGCGATCCTGGGTATCACGATGGAAGATCTCTACCCGGATCCGTCGTGGAACTTCGTGTTCGGCCAGGCCTCGCTTCGCGACGGCGTGGGCGTCTACAGCTTTGCGCGCTACGATCCGCGTTTCAATAATGAGCAAGCGCGGGACTTCGAAAAGCTGCTGCTGCAAAGGAGCTGCAAGGTGCTGGCGCACGAGATGACGCATATGTTCGGCGTCATGCATTGCATCTATTTTCATTGCCTCATGAATGGCTCGAATCACCTGTCCGAGAGCGATGCTCGCCCGATGCACTTGTGTCCCGTCGACCTGCGCAAGCTGCACGCGAGCATCGGGTTCGATGTCGTGGAGCGATATCGCGGACTGGCGGAGTTCCACCTGAGCGCAGGATTCCTGGAAGAGGCCCATTGGCTCAGACGGCGCCTTGATTTCATTACGCGTGCGCCGCAGTAGGTGCCGAAGGACAGCGTCGGGAGCGCGACGCGCGACAGCGACGCACCCGAATTCGTCGAAGCATGGAGTCGAAGATCACCGTCGTCGGAGGCACGGGCTTCATCGGCAGCCGGCTGGTCGAAACGCTGGTCGGACGTGGCGCCTCCGTGCGGATCGTCTCGCGCCACGCGGAACGCGACGGCCGCGCTGCGCCACCGATCGAGCGCGTCAGCGGCAGCATCGAGCAGCAGTCGACGATCGATCGCGCGGTCGAGGGCGCCTCGGCGGTCGTCAACCTGATCGGAACGACGGCCGCGAAAAGCGAGCAAGCGTTCTATTCGCTGCATCGCGACGTCGCTCGCCGGCTCGCACAAGCGGCGCGCGATGCGGGGGTCAAGCGCTTCGTTCACGTCTCGGCGATGGGCATCGCACCTGATGCGCCGTCGATCGCCGATCGGTCGAAGGCCGCTGGGGAGATTGCCGTCCGGCAGGCGTTCGCGGAGGCGAATCTCGTCCGGCCCGCTTTGGTGTACGGCCCGGACGACCACTTCTTCGCGCGCTTCGCCGCGCTCGTGCGCAGCGCACCCGCGATTCCTCTCGTCGGCGGCGGACGCACGCGCTTCCAGCCGATGCACGTCTACGATGTCGCCGAGGCAATGGCAAGAATGCTGGAAAGGCCGGACTCGGCCGGCCGCACGTTCGAGCTCGGCGGCAGCGAGATTTTCAGCCTTCGCGAGCTGATCGAGCGGCTGTGTCGTTCGATGCGACGCCGACCGTGGCTGCTGTCGATTCCCTTCCCGCTCGCAGAAGCGGGAGCGTACCTGACGCAGTGGCTGCCGCATGCGCCATTGACCGTCGACCAGGTGCGATTGCTGAAAACCGACAAGGTCATCGGCGATCCGGCGGGCGCACCGAGCGCGCTCGGTGTACGCCCACGCCCGCTCGAGCCTTTCCTTTCCGAGTTGGCAGCGCAGTATCGGGGTCGGTGAGCATTACAACGCAATTGGCAGATCGCCGGAGCGATCCTTCCTGCGCCTGCAAGTCCGCGTTCTGGATCTACGCCTGGGTCCACTATCGTCGCGGCAGGCGCCAGTCGATGAAGTGATGCGGCTGGCGGCGCGGTATCGCGACCACTACGTGTGGCCGGACGGTTAAGCACTTCTGCAGCAAGTGCGTACAACTTTCGTGCACCCGACGCTGCAACGGGAAGGCGTGGTAAGAAAAGCCAAGGCGCAGTGCGCATCGGCGCAAACGCGAGCCTCCCCGCCGCCAAGCGTCGGATGAGAGAATACAAAATACGTTTGATGACGATGCAGCTTACTTACCGTAACGCAGTTTTGCGTCGCTGATACACGTGTTCTTGGCCGAACCGGTGAAGGCGTCGCACTTCTCGACGGCAACCTTGTAATCCGCATCGCGCTTGTCTTCCGCCGCTTGCCTGCGCGCGTCGGCCTGTTTCATGGCCGAATCCTCCTTCGTGTCAGCCGCCACTCGGTCGACCTTGGCGTCGGCCTTAGCCTTGACCAGCGCGGCATCTGCTTCCTTCACGCAGATGTCCTTGGCATTGCCCGTAAGGTCGTCACATTTCTCCTTCGCGACGTTGTGCGTCGCTTCGGCGCGCGCGACGCGCGCATCCTCGCGCGCCTTCGGCGTGTTCTTGTACGCGGCTTCCGCGTCGGCCTTGGCGACCTTTTCCCTTCCGCTGGCGTCCGCGAGGCAAATGTCCTTGGCGTTGCCGCTTCGCGATGAGCAGGCGTCCTTGTCGATCTTGTACTGCGTCTCGGCGTTCTTGACCGTCGTGTCGTAAGCGTCCTTGGATATCGGCGCCACGGGTGCCATCGGCTTCGTGGCCGTCATCGACGCGTCCCTTTGCGCCGCGCAGCCGGCGAGAGCCAGCCCGGCAGTTATTAATAGAGCGATCGATAATTTGGACATGTACCCTCCTTGAGTTTGGAATGCGATTTCGAAAAACGCTATCGAAGGCCGAGAATCCCTAGTGCGACCATTTACCCGGACCACGAGACCAACAGTGCTCCCGTCGAAGCTTGTATCTGAAAACCGGTGTCAACGTGCACCGCGGTGTCAACTGCGTCCAGGCACAGACCATGGTCGTCGGGCGCAGCCGTGGTCGACAATGGGAGATCAACTGATTCTGGTGTAGGACTTTTGCGGGGTTGTAGTGGTGTCCGATGGCCGGGGCACGTCACCGGGCACGCTCAACTATCAGCCAGTGAAATGTCGGTCGCGTACTGTCCTAATACTCAGCCGAATCATTGCGCCGCATCAGTGGCGGTGGACTTGCGTGAGCTCGTCGAAGCGATGGAATACATTGCCATCGACAATGATGATCGCCACGACGACGAGCGCGCTTTCGACGGCGGCGCCTGGGAAACAGCGGGCCCGCGCGGCCTCGATTCGCGTGGCTGCTATCTCTTTCGTGGCCCGGTCGTTCACGACATCGGGCACGAACTACTCACCATCTTAAAACGACTCATGCGGCGACAAAGCCGGGCAGTCTGACCGCCCTTGCATCGAAGGTGGCTGTGGCCCGGCATCCCAGTCTGCGGTGGTGAGCTGCGATCAGGCAATCAGTGAATTCGGTGGCGCTCTCCTTCCAGACATAGAGGGCTTCCTCAACTGCAGCTTCGTCTTCGAACTCAAGTTCGGTAGCATCGAGCAATCCGGAGATTGCTCTCATGAGCTCACTTTTCGGCATGCCATATCGGCTGCGCAGCACCCATTCGGTCTCCAACAGGACCACCAGGCTGATCAGCGCCGCTTCCCCGGCACCGACCTCGCGCTTGATCAACCGGCGAGCTCTTTCGAACTGTGCCTCGTGGTCGCGCACCAGAAATCGCACCAGCACGTTGGTATCGAGGCCCAGCATCAGCGGGATAGGCGCTCTATCGCGACCGGCTTGCGGCCCTTTTTGTGCAGCAGCCCCGCCAGCTCAATGACGCTCTTGCCCTTCACTCGCATGACCACCGTTCCGTCAGGCATCAGCGTGAAGGTCATCCGGTCCCCGGGTTTCAACCCCAGGCTGTCGCGGATTTCCTTGGGGATGGTCGTCTGCCCCTTGCTGGTCAAAGTCGCGTCGGTCGTCATCGCAGTTCCTTGTCCTTACTACACAAAGTATAGTAAGGAATTAATCGCGGTGCAATCTCGCGGTTTGAGGTCACGCTTGATTGCTTCCACCAGCGTACGGGCCGCGCTTTCCTGCTCTCCTGGTCCTCGTTGGCCATGGTCCTCACCGGTCAAGCGGCCACAAGCGCTGCAACGCCTCACGCTCCCGCACCCCTCGAGTCAGGTTCGACTGCCGAAGACCGACAAGTCATCCGCGATCCGGCGGGCGCGCCGACCGCACTCGGTGTACGCCCACGCCCGCTCGAGCCTTTTCTATCCGAATTGGCCGCGCAGTAAGCATTACAACGCGGCCGGCAGATCGCCGGAGCGATCCTTCCCGCGCCTGCAAATTCGCGCACCCACCTTTCATGATTTTCGGTTTTTTTTACAAGCGGTATCGTCCCTCTGCTGCCGGATCGTTGAACGATCGCCGTTCGCGGTCGGTCTTTCGTATTGCCACGGACACCTTGCGGGATGCGACGATGGCGAGAATGGTCCGCAACTCGGGCGAGAAATATTTCACCGATCCGCTGTTCGATTGGGCGCGCCGCGCTCTGCCCACGCTTTCCCGCCATTCGGCCACGCTCGCGCTTGCCGGCGAAGCGGCGATTCTCGCGCTCGGCGGCGCGTTGAAGCGCAAGGAGTCGCTGTCCGCCGTCCGCGAGCGCATCGTCGCGGGCGTCTATCGAGGCCGCGCTGACGACGGAATCGAGCGCGTCGAGCGCGCGTTCGACTTCGTGCACGAAGTGGAGCCGGTGCGGCGCAAAGCTGCCGACGCGGGTTACGGCGACGATCACGCGGCTGCCGAGGCGGCGGGCGTGACCACGCGCGGCGAAGCGGCGCGGCTGCGCGCGGCCGAATACGCCGTTCGCGCGGCGATCGTCGTCGACGATTTCGCTGCAGGTGAGCTATCGCGCGCTATCTGCGATCGCAGGTCGCGGCCGGCGTCGCGCCAGGAGCGCACGACATGGGAAATGCAGTCTATGTAACCGATGGCGCACGCTCGCCGTTTCTCAAGGCGCGCGGCAAGCCGGGACCGTTCACGCCGGCGGATCTCGCGGTGCAATGCGGGCGTCCGTTGCTGCTGCGCCAGCCATTCGCGCCATCCACGTTCGACGAGGTGATTCTCGGCTGCGCCAATCAAATCGCCGACGAGATGAACGTCGCCCGTGTGGTCGCTTTGCGCCTGGGCTGCGGAGACAACATGCCGGCGTGGACCGTACACCGCAACTGCGGTTCCGGCATGCAGTCGATCGATGCCGCCTTTCGAGCCATCGAAGACGGGCGGATGGATCTGGTGCTCGCGGGCGGTACCGAGGCGTTGAGCCACGCACCGCTCGTGCTATGCGACGCCGCCGTCGACTGGCTCGGCCGGTGGCGGAACAGCCGCTCGCCGGTCGAGCGCACGCGAATGCTGACCGAGCTCGATCCGCGATGGCTCATTCCCGTCGTCGGCCTCGAGCGCGGCCTCACCGATCCGGTCGTCGAACTCAACATGGGCCAGACGGCGGAAGTCCTCGCGCACCGGTTCGGCATCACGCGCTTCGAGGCGGACACCTACGCCGCCGAGAGCCATCACCGTCTTTCGCGTGCGCAGCAGCAGGGCTGGCTCGACGAGATCGAGCCGTTGTGCGACCGCGACGGCAACGTGTTCGATCACGACGACGGTGTGCGTCCCGATACGAACGCGGACAAGCTTGCGCAGCTCGAGCCTGCTTTCGAGCCGCCGTTCGGCGACGTGACCGCGGGCAATTCGAGCCAGATCACCGACGGAGCATGCTGGGTGATCCTCGCGTCGCAGCGCGCCGTCGACAAGCACCATCTCACCCCGCTCGCGCGCATCGTCGACAGCGAGTGGGCAGCGCTCGATCCGTCGATCATGGGACTCGGACCCACGCTTGCCGCGACACCGCTGATCGAGCGCAGCCACCTCGCATTTGGCGATATCGACCTGTGGGAAATCAACGAGGCGTTCGCCGCGCAGGTGCTCGCCTGCGTCAAGGCGTGGGAGGACGAACCGTATTGCCGCGATGTGCTCGGGCGTGGGCAGCCGTGCGGCCGTATCCCGCCCGATCGGCTCAATGTCGATGGGGGCGCGATCAGCCTCGGACATCCGGTCGGCACGAGCGGCGCGCGCATCGTGCTGCACTTGATTCATGCGCTGCGCCGTCTCGGGCTGCGGCGCGGCATCGCAACCGAATGCATCGGCGGCGGACAAGGCGGCGCGATGCTGATCGAAGGCGCGCTCGCATGAAGGCGAAGCTCGTCGATCGCACCGTCGAACCGCTCGAGACCGGCATAGCGCGGCCGGACCGGCTGCACGCCGTGTACAAGCACCTGCGCCTGCACGAGGGAGAGCACGGCGTCGTCTGGCTGATCCTCGACAAGGCCGACGAGCATGTAAATACCTTCGACGAGGCCTTCTTCATCGAGCTCGATCGCGCGCTCGACGACATGCAGCGCGCGCGGCCGCGCGCGCTCGCGATTCGTTCGGCCAAGACGAGCGGATTCGCCACCGGCGCCGATCTGCGCATGCTGCAGCAGGCGACTGATGAGCAGTCGTTGGAGTCGCGCATCCTCGCGGCGCACAAAACAATCGAGCGGATCGAATCGTGCGGCTTCACGACGATCGCCATTATCCACGGCCACTGCCTGGGCGGAGGCCTCGAGCTCGCGCTCGCCTGCGACTACCGGATCGCGCGCTCCGATTCGACGTTCGGCTTGCCGGAAGTGCGCGTCGGGCTGCACCCGGGTCTCGGAGGCACCGCGCGGCTCACGCGACAGATCGTACCCACCGAAGCGATGAAGCTGATGCTCACCGGCAAATCGATCGATGCGGGCAAGGCGCGGGCGATCGGGCTCGTCGACGCCGTCTGCGAGGAACGGCATATTGCGAACGCCGTGCGGATGGCGGCGGAGCACAAGCTGCGTCACCGTAGCGGGGGCGGTGCGCAGGCCGCGCTGATGTCGATCGCGCCGTCGCGCGCGCTGATCGCGCGGCGACTCGAAGCCGAAACCGAGCAGCGCGTGCGCCGCGACCACTACCCCGCACCGTTCGCGCTGATCGAGCTGTGGCGCAATCACGCCGACCGCATGCCGCAGATGCTCGACGCCGAGCGCGCGTCATTCGTGCGGCTGTTGCGAACGCCGACCGCGCAGAACCTGATCCGCGTGTTCTTCCTTCGCGAGCATCTGAAGTCGCTCGGCCGCGACGGCGAGAGCACGATCAAGCAGGTTCATGTCGTCGGCGCGGGCGCGATGGGCGCCGACATCGCAGCGTGGTGCGCGCTGCACGGATGCACGGTCACCGTCGAGGACACCGACCGCGCGCGGCTCGGTGCGCTGTGCCGGCGCGCCGCCGCGCTGTTCGACGAAAGGGCGCACGGCGCCGAGCGCAAGCGCGCCTACGACCGGCTGATACCCGACTTCAAGTCGCGCGGCGTCGCGCACGCCGATCTCGTGATCGAGGCGGTGCCCGAGAAGCTCGACCTCAAGCATGCGGTGTATGCGCGGGTCGAGCCGCAGATGAACGAGCGGGCGATCCTCGCGACCAACACGTCGAGCATCACGCTCGAGCAGCTTGGCGCGAATCTCGCGCGGCCCGAACGATTCGTCGGAATGCATTTCTTCAATCCGGTGGAAAGGATGGAGCTCGTCGAAGTGGTCGAGCATGATCGCTGCGCGGCCGACGTGCTCGCCGCGGCGCGATCGTTCGTCGTCGCGATCGATCGCTTGCCGGCGCCCGTGCGCTCCGCTCCCGGCTTTGTCGTCAACCGGGCGCTGATGCCGTATCTGGTGGAAGCGCTGGTGCTGATGGACGAGGGAAATGCGCCCGAAACCATCGACGCTGCCGCGAAAGCGTTCGGGATGCCGATGGGGCCGGTCGAGCTCGCCGACTACGTCGGGCTCGACATCTGCATCGACGTGGCCGACCGTCTGAAGTCCGAAGTCGAGCCGCCGCTTCCCGACATTCCCCAATGGCTGCGCGACAAGGTCGCGCGCGGAGAGCTCGGCACGAAAAGCGGGCGCGGCCTCTATGAATACGAGCGCGGCAAGCCGCGCAAGGCACCGCAACGCGATGCCGGCAACGGCGAGCGGCGTGATTCCGCCAGCAGCACACACGGCGACGCATCGGCCCGAATGCAGGATCTGCTCATCCTGCCGCTCGTCAACGCCTGCGTGACGTGCCTGCGCACCGCTGCAGCAGCCGACGAGGACGTGCTCGACGCCGCGATGATCTTCGGAACGGGGTTCGCACCGTTTCGCGGCGGACCGATTCACTATGCGCGCGCACGCGGAATCGAACGCATCGTCGCGCGGCTCGACGAGCTCCAGCGCGAGCGCGGCGCACGCTTCGCGCCCGATGCGGGCTGGAACGCATTGAGGTGATCGCATGCTCGCGCCGACGCGCCGTTTGCGGCCCGAGCGCTTTGACGATGCGCAGCGGTGCGTCGAGGCGATCCTCGAGCGAGTGGGCCGGCGCATCGTGCTCGCGCTGCCGCTCGGGCTCGGCAAGGCGAACCACGTCGCGAATGCGCTGTTCGATCGAGCGGCGCAGGATTCGCGCCTCGAGTTGAGGATCCTGACGGCGCTGACACCCGAGAAGCCGCGCGACCTGCCCGAGCTGCAGCAGCGTTTCGTCGATCCGATCGTCGAGCGGCTGTTCGGCGATTATCCGGATCTCGCTTACGCGCGTGCGTTGCGCGCCGGCAAGCTGCCGGCGAACGTGTCGGTGAGCGAGTTCTTCCTGCGGCCCGGCGGCTGGCTCGATGTCCCGGCGGCGCAGCGCGCGCATGCCAGCATCAACTACAGCGATGTCGGCCGCGAGGTGTTGCGAAGCGGCGTCAATGTCGTCGCCCAGCTCATCGCGCGGTGCGGTGATGGCGATGCGGCACGCTATTCGCTGAGCTGCAATCCGGACGTGACACTCGACCTGCTGCCGGCGCTCGAAGCGCACCGCGCGCGCGGCGAAGCGATCGCAGTCGTCGGACAGGTAAACCGCCTGCTTCCGTTCATGCCAGGCGCGGCTGAGGTGCCGCCGGAAGCGTTCGACGGTGTCCTCGAGGCGCCGCAGTACGAGTTCCGGCTGTTCGCGCCGTTGCGCGAGTCGGTGTCGATGGCCGATTACGCAGCCGGACTGCACGTTGCGAGCCTCGTCAAGGATGGCGGAACGCTGCAGATCGGCATTGGTTCGATCGGCGACGCGATCGCGTACGCGCTGATCCTGCGGCATCAGCGGCCGGCGACGTTTCGCGCCGCGCTGGCCGCGCTTGGCGGACCGGAAGCGCTCGATTCCGGCGAGCGTGAGCTCACGCCGTTTACCGAGGGCCTTTACGGCAACTCCGAAATGCTGGTCGACGGCTTCCTCGATCTCTACCGTGCCGGCATTCTGCGGCGACGCGTCCCTGTCAGCGTGGCGGGAGCACAAGGCGAGCGCGCAGCTCCGGATGTCGTCGTGGGTCCGGTGATGCACGCCGCGTTCTTCTTCGGCTCGAACGATCTCTATCGGGCGCTGCGCGAGCTCGGCGACGACGAGATCGGCGACATCGCGATGACCGCGGTCTCGTATACGAACAGCTTGCTCGGCGACGAGGCACTGAAGCGCACGCAGCGGCGCCACGCGCGCTATATCAACAACGCGATGATTGCCACACTGCTCGGTGAAATCGCCTCCGACACGCTCGCCGAAGGACGGGTCGTGAGCGGCGTCGGCGGACAGCACGACTTCGTCACGCAAGCGCATGCGCTCGAGGGAGCGCGCGCGATCATCGTGCTCGGCAGCACGCATCGGGTCGGCGGCAAGCCGGTCTCCAGCATCCGCTGGGAGCATCCGCACGTCACGCTGCCCCGCCACCTGCGCGACGTCGTCGTCACCGAATACGGCGTCGCGGACCTGCGCGGCAGGACCGATCGCGACTGTGTTGCCGCGATGCTCGCGGTCGCCGACGCGCGGTTCCAGCACGGGCTCGTCGACGCAGCGAAGCGGGCCGGCAAGATCGAGCGCGATTTCGTATTGCCGAATGCGGCCCGGAGCAATCGGCCGCAGCATCTCGAGCGCGCTGTCGCGCCGTTTCGAAACGACGGACTCTTTCCCGAGTATCCGTTCGGCACCGATCTCACGCCGGTCGAGCAGCGGCTTGCTCGCGCGCTGCGGCGAGTGAAGGCGTGGTCCGGAGCACGACCATTGCTCGCAGCACGCGCGCTGCATGGATTGATGGCAGCGCACGCCGATCCGTCAGAGAGCGAAGCGCTGGCTCGGCTCGGACTTGTGCAGCCGCGCTCGGCGCGCGAGCGCGTCTATCGCGCGCTGGTGATCCGGGCGCTGCGCGAAAGCGGCACTGCGTAAATCATGCCGGCTGAAGTGCAAGGCCGATCATCCGTGGATAGCACGAACAGCAACGCGCAGAGGCCGCCGCGTGGAAACGGAACGCCGGCGACTTTCTAATCGGCTTAGAGGGCTGGTTAGTGCCGGCGGTCGGCGTCAATAATTTCGTTGAGCTCGCGGCGCGCGACCTCCTCTGGCGTGTTCCCGCCTAGCGCAACCGATCGCGTTTCGGTGTGTGTTTTCACGTGCACCATGTCACCTTCCACGGTGTACGTGGCCGCATGTGTGATGCCGTCGCGCTCGACGGTTACTTGGCCGGTCGTTGCCATTGCGTCTTGGCCACGAGGTACGCGGCGGCGCAAAGCGCCTTCGTCCTTCGAAGCCCAGCCTACCTACGCCACCGTGCGCGCACTGCGCCGATCGAACATCTTGTACAGATAAGCCATCAATCCGCCTTGCACGATGTGGGTGAAGATGCTGATCCAGTCACGTGCGTCCGCGAACCATGGAAACCACTTGGTGAAGCCATAGAAATTGATGAAGTACAGCGCGAGTCCGTACACGCCACCGACCACGACCGCCATTCCCGTATCGAGCCTCGTGATGATGAAGGCGAGAATGACGCCGTAAATGATCGCGAGGGCCATGTGAACGACGACGGCCGTCCCGACGATGCGGAAATCGAATACATCGGGCGACGCCATCGCCCCGGGCCCGAGCGCAATTGCGCCGATCATGTGCAATGGCGCCCACATCGACATTCCCTTGAACACCGGAACCATGACAACTTCGAGCACGGCGAACACCAGCCCCGCAACCACGCTCGCCCAGATCGCCGCGCTCCAGTTGATCGACCGGATCGACATCGTCGGTCCCTGATGACGTATGACATCGGCCATGACAATCTCCTTTGTCGGGAAAACGATATGAGACCTAATTCCCTGAAGCATTGTTCGTACCAGATTGCGATACGCAGTCGCTGATCGAGGATCGCCAAACTCTTGAACATATGGTGTTTGCCAAAGCGCCGATCCGGCGCCGCGCCACTTCCGGCCGCGTATCTTGAAACCCTTACAAAGTGGAGCGATACCTGCGTCATGACGATCGCACGGCCCGCCCGGCTCACGACATTTGTGATGGCCCTATGGCGTCAAAGATTCTCGGGCCTGAATCGATTGCGAAGGTTGATGTGTCGCCCGGAAACCATGAACACGCCGTCGCCCCGGTAGTGGATCGTGCGCGGATACCGCGGCGAGACTGCCACATGAGCTTTGACGACTTCCAGGACGAACAGGCTGTAACGCTTGATCAGGCTGCTGTCGACCAACTTGCATTCGAAATTGGCGTAACACTCCTTGATGCGCGGAGCCTTGACCTTGGTGCCGGGAACCGGAGTGAGCTTGAACTCGACGAACTTGTCGATTTCGGCACCGGTCGAATTGCCGATGCCGACCACCACGCTTGCCATATCTACCGTCGGAATATTGATGACACACTGCTTGCTGCGCCTGATCATTTCGTGGCTGTGATTCTGATCCCAGATGTAGCAACCGATCAGCGAGGGCTCGAATTCCATGACCATGTGCCAGCCCATCGTCATGATGTTGGTTTCGCCTCGCCACGCGGAGCTGACGAGGACAATCGGACCTGGCTCGATGAAGCGGCGAATCTTCGCTACCGGGAAGTCGGCTTTCTTGTACGTTTTCATGTTGTCCCGCGTCGCGCACGGTCAGGACTGCGGACATTTGGGCGCTCGGTTCACGCATTCGTTCCTTTCGCGCGGCACGCTTAGGCCCATAGGTAATTGATCACGCGAGCGCACAATGGAAGCACGCGACGGCACGATCGTCAGCACCCCGCATCGCGCCTGACGCTGCACAACGTCGTGCATTTCGCATCTTTATCAATCGAGGAAACAACATGCGTAACGCTCTCATCGTCGTCTGGATGCTGATGTGCTCGATCGCGGCGGCCGATGCGCAGGTCAGTGTCGGCGTTGCGGCTCCGGGCTTGAGCATCGGCATCAACCTGCCGGGATATCCGCAGCTCGTGCCCGTGCCCGGCTATCCGGTCTACTACGCACCGCAAGTCGATGCGAACTACTTCTTCTACGATGGCATGTACTGGGTGTACGACGGGGAGAACTGGTACGCGAGCACGTGGTACAACGGACCTTGGGCGCTCGTCGTGCCGGACGCCGTTCCGTTGTTCGTTCTACGCGTCCCCGTGCGCTACTACCGGCGGCCACCGGTGTATTTCCGCGGCTGGCGCGCGGATTTTGCACCGCGTTGGGGTGAACACTGGGGCCGTGGCTGGGAGCAGCACCATCGCCGATGGGACCGCTGGGATCGCGGCTCCGTGCCTGCGCGGGCACCCCTTCCGCTCTACCAGCGGCAATACTCGGGTAGCCGCTATCCGCACGTCGAGCAGCAGCAGGCCTACCACGCCCGCAATTATCGTTATCAGCCGCGCGACACGCTCGTCCGGCAGCATTACCCTGCGCAGAGCCTGCGAGGCGAGCGCATGAATGCGCCGGAACGAAGGCAGGGCGCCCGGCAGGACAGAGCATCGCCTCCGCTCGAACAACATCGCTCCGGGCCTTCCTCAGCGACGCAAGAGCGCACGCCCGGCGCTCAGGAACCATTTCCACAACGCGAGCGCTCGAACGCGGCCCGTTCTGAACAAGCGCGACCGATGCTGAATCGTGAGCAGCATGCCCCGCATGCGGGTGGACGCGGCGAGCAGCATGGACCGGAGGCACGCAACCACGACAACGCGCGCCGAGGCGAGCAGGAGGGCACCGCAGGTCGTGGCGAGCAGCGCGGTAGCGAACGCGGCAGGTGACGGCGCTACGTGACTCGTGATGGAAGATCGGACGCACGACCGCGCCCGTCTTCCGGAAGTTCGCGACGCGCCGAACGTGCAACGATCTCGACGACATGGTCCCGATGATCGTCGACCAGCCGCACTGAATGTTCGCTCTGAGCGACCCCATCGACGCGCACGCTGGCTGGAACTTCGGCCGTCGGTGCCCGGCGCAGCGTGATCCGGTACACCGTTTCCCCGTAGCGATAGCAGATTTCGCAGGAAGGCCAATCGCCGGGTAGACATGGGGAAAACCAAAGGCGATTCGCCTCGCGGCGCAGGCCGAGCAGCGATTCGAGAATCAGCTGGTACATCCAACCGGCTGAGCCGGTGTACCAGCTCCAGCCGGCTCGCCCGATGTGGGGTGCAACCGCGTACACGTCGGCCGAGACCACATACGGTTCCGCGCGATAGATGGCGACCGCCTCGGGTGAGTTGCCGTGATTGATCGGATTGATCATTGCCAGCAGATCCCATGCGCGTTCCGGATCATCCAACGCTGCGAACGCCATCGCCGCCCAGATCGCCCCATGGGTGTATTGCCCGCCATTCTCCCGCACGCCCGGCACGTATCCGCGAATGTAGCCCGGGTTCAAGGCGGACTTGTCGAACGGTGGATCGAGCAGCTGAATCAGCGCGTGCTCGCGCTTCACCAGGCGAGCGTCGACGGCGTTCATGGCGAGACGCGCGCGGTCGGCCGCGCCGGCGCCTGAGAGCACCGACCAGCTTTGGGCCACCGAATCGATCTGGCATTCCGCGTTCTGCGCTGCCCCGAGCGGCGTGCCGTCGTCGAAGTAAGCGCGGCGATACCAGCCGCCGTCCCAACCGTGCCGCTCCAGGTTCTCGCGCAATTGCTGGGCTTCGATCTGGCAGCGCTGTGCAAACGACGCGTCGGCGCGTCGACCGGCGAGCTCGCCGAATTGCGTCAGCACCTGGTACAGAAAGAATCCCAGCCATACGCTTTCGCCCCTGCCTCGCTTGCCGACGTTGTTCATGCCGTCGTTCCAGTCACCGGATCCGATCAGCGGCAGGCCATGCTCACCGAACGCGAGCGCCCGTTCGATCGCGCGCACGCAGTGCTCGTAAAGGCTCGCATGCTCTCGCGAGCGTATCGGCAGGTCATAGTAGGACTCCTCCTCCGCGCCGACGGCGCGACCTTCGAGGAAGGGCATCGACTCGGCTAGCACGTCGCTATCGCCGGTGCAGCCGACATAACGGCAAGTCGCAAGCGGCAGCCACAGGAAGTCGTCGGAGCAATGCGAGCGCACGCCGCGACCCAGCGGCGGATGCCACCAATGCTGGACGTCACCTTCGACGAACTGCCGCGACGCGCATCGCAACAGGTGTTCGCGCACCAGTCTCGGTTCGGCGTGAACCAGCGCCATCGTGTCCTGCAGCTGATCGCGAAAGCCATATGCGCCGCCTGACTGGTAATAGCCACTGCGCCCCCACAGCCGGCACGCAAGCGTCTGGTACAGCAGCCAGCCATTGGCCAGCAGATCGAGTGACGGGTCCGGCGTTGTGACCTGGACCGCGCCGAGCGTGACTTTCCAATAGCTCTTGACGGCTTCCAGCGCCGCGCGCGCCGTACCGGATTTACGGTGTCGCAGCACCAGTCGGCTCGCCTCTTCCGGACCGCGGCCCACGCCCATGCGAAAGATGATCTCGCGCGATTGCCCGTCCGCGAGCTCGAACGGGATCTGAATGGCCGTGCATGGATCCATGGCCGCACCGACCTTACCGGACAGGCGCGCTCGCGCAAGCGCAGCCGGATTGCGAAGCGTGCCGTTGCGCCCGATGAACTCCGTGCGGTCACCGCTGATCGTTCGGGTGACGTCGTCCACGTCGAAGAAGGCGACGCTGTCGGCGAACTCCGGATTGTAGGCGTTGCGGGCGAATACTGCGCCGCTGCCCGGATCGATCTCGGTGACAATATGCATGGTCGTTTTCGGCCGCAGGTCGCCCAGCACCCATTCCACGTAACCGGTGGCAGAGAGCCGCCGCGTGCGCCCTGACGTATTGCGCACCTTCAGCACCGTGAACTTGATCGCCGTGTCGAGCGCCACGTAGATCGACAACTCGGTGCCGATGCCCTGCTCGATATGCTCGAATACGCTGTAGCCGAACCCATGACGGCAGGTATACGGACCGTCGCCACGCCGGGGCAACGGCGACGGAGACCAGAAGCGCCCTGTCTCTTCATCGCGCACGTAAAACGCCTCACCGCTCGCATCGGTGACCGGATCGTTGTGCCACGGCGTGAGGCGGAACTCGTGTGCGTTCTCGTTCCACGTACAGACCGGCCCATTCTCCGAAATCACGCAACCGAAGGACGGATTTGCCACGACGTTCACCCACGGCGCCGGCGTAACCTTGCCTTCCGCGGTGACGATGACGTATTCGCGGCCATCGACGCTGAAGCCGCCCAAGCCGTTATCCAGACGGAGATCGGGCCGCGCGGAGCTGCCTGAGGAAGCGAGGTCGGCAATTCGCTCGTCGATCACCATCAAGCGCGGTATCGCAGGTTCGCCCGGGACACGCCGCCTGACCTGTTCGGCCAGCGTGCCCTGGCTGTCGGTAAATATCGCTCGCGCGACCGATTGCAACAGCGTGCGGTCCTCGGTGCTGATCTGGTCGGCGGCCCGCACGAAGATGCCGCCTGGCCGGTCGATGACATTGGCTTCGACGCCCGCGGCGATCAATCCCATGATCTGGTCTTGCAGTACTTGCCGGTAGCCGCCGCGCTCTTCGTTCCAGATTACCAGATCGACCATCAGTCCCTTCAGGCGCCAATAGGCATGCGCCTGCACGAGTTGGCGTACCAACTCGATATTCTCGGGGTCCTTGATCTGCAGCAGCACGATCGGCAAATCACCGGAGATCGCATAGCCCCACAAACCGGATTGGCTGCGCCGGTTCGCCGCGATCACGCTGGCGTCGGCACGCAGCGATGCATTGGCGTACACGATCGAGCTGGTCAGACGCCCGTACAGTTGTGCATCGGCCTCCGTGATATTGAGTTGGCGCAGCACCACCTGGCTGTGCGTCCATGCCATTTCGAACGCGCGGTCGGCCAGACGCCGATCCTGATACTTCTCGATCAGGGTGAGGCAGGCGGTGCGGTCTTCAGCGATGCCAGTGACGAGATCCACCGTCACCGTCTCTTCGGGATCGAGAGTGATGCGCTGCCGGATGGCGACGATGGGATCCAGCACGGAACCCTGGGTACCCGACAGCGGGACGCCTTCACGCAATGCCTGCGGCTCTGCGACGCTGTTGCCGCGGCCGATGAATCGCGCGCGATCGGTTTCGTACGACGCGTCCCCCACCGAACCGCCGTGCACGGCCATCAGGTGCAACAGGCCGGGCACATGCTCATCGCGTGAGCGCGGGCGGCGCGTGCACAGAATGGCCCGTAACGCGTGGACGATCTCGGTCTGCACGAACAGATTGGAAAACGCCGGATGCAGCGCATCCGCTGCGGGCGAGGCGAGGACCACTTCCGCGTAGCTGACGACATCGATCGAGCGCCGCAGCCGTGCGCGGTTGGTGATACGCATCCGCCGCAGCTCGATGTCGTCTTCCGGTGAAACGACGATTTCGGTATGCGTTTCGAAATCGTCGTCGCGGCGGCGAAACTCGACGCGCGACTCGGTGAAGCTCGCCTCGAAGGACACCGCGGGCGCGCGCGCCGGCACGAACGCGGGCGACCACACTCTGCCTGTCGCAGCATCGCGCAGATAGCAGAACGTGCCCCAGGGATCACACGTGCCGTCTTCGCGCCAGCGGGTGACGGCCAGCTCCTTCCAGCGGCTGAACCCGCCGCCGGCGTTGGTGACCATCACGTGATAGCGGCCATTGGACAAGAGTTGCACTGCCGGAATGGGGGTATCCGCGGTGGTGAACACGCGCACCGGCGATTCGGGGACATAGGACGTTGCGCGCAAGTCCACGAGCTCGGGATTGTCCGAATACAGTGCGCGGGCTTTGGGAACGCGTTCTTGCAGCAGCAAAAGCGTCGACTGGAATTGCGGATCCGATACGAAGCGCTTTTGCATCGGCCGATCCAGCAGCAGATGCGCGAGCGAAAGCAATGTCATGCCTTGATGATGCGCCATGAACGAACGCACGATTGCGCTCGTGTCGCCGCGTCGCAGGCGCGCGGGCGTGTAGTCGATGGCTTCGTAAAAGCCGAATGGCCCGAGGCACCCGGCAGCCGCCAGTCGTTGCAGATTGCTGCACGCCTCTCGCGGCGCGACCATCAAGGCAAGTGCCGTGGCATACGGGGCGATGACGAGATCCTCGGCCAGTCCCCGCTGCAAACCCAGACCGGGCACGCCGAAAGCGCGATATTGGTAATTGAATGCCGCATCTACGATGTTGTACCCGCATTCCGAGATTCCCCACGGAACGCCGCGCTGATTGCCGTACTGGATCTGCCGCTTCACCGCGACGTGCGCGCTCTGATCGAGAAGCGTGTAGGCAAAGGTCGGCATCACCAGCAGCGGCATCAGGTACTCGAACATCGAGCCGCTCCAGGACAGCAGGATCGGCTCGCCGGCCGCATGCGTGAGCAAACGTCCCAGCGCGAACCAGCTGTCCTGGGGCAATCGGCCCTGGGCGATGCCGACGAAGCTGCATAGGCGCGCTTCCGAGGCGAGCAGATCGTAATAGCTTGCGTCGCGCCGGTGCTCGGTCAGGTTGTAGCCGATCGCCAACAAATGCCGTGATTCGTCGTACAGGAAGTCGTATTGCGGGGCCGTCAGCTCACCGACTTGTAATGTCAGCGACTCGATCGCCGCTATCCGATCCGCGGCGCGGGCCGCGCCTTGCCGCACCGAAGTGGCGAGCGCCGCAAGCCACTCGCGTTCCGCGGGCGTCATGTCCGATGCGAGCCCATGCTCGAGCATCGGCAGCAGCGTCGCGGCAAGGGCTGCGATTTCTCGCAGGGTTGGGATGGCAGCAACTCCGGGAACGGGAATCCCGGCGAATCGTTCGGGCGACGCCGGCAGCATGGTCCAGGGCGCGACAAGCTCGATGTCGTCAACGGCGTCGCGACATTGCCGCTCCAACGCCCCGAGCCACGTGTGCGCTTCGTGCTCCGGGTCCACTTCCCCGCTCTTGACACTTTCCGCGATGCACACCGCCAATCGTTCAAGGCACTGGCGTGTCGCCGCGAGCGTGCCGGGCGGATCGACGGTTGCACGCTCGAGCTCCTTCTCGAGATGCCCCACAGAGACCATGCCACGGACATCGGCGGAGGCGCGGAGCACGGCCAGCGTGTCGGCGAAACCGTCGAGCCACCGCCCAAGGAAGATCTTCTGATCCGCAAGCGCGAGCAATCCCGGTCGCAACGTCAACAAGTGTGCGACGAGATTGCTGCTGTCCACCGACGAAACGTAACGTGGCCGCAGCGGTTCAAGCGTGCGCGTGTCGTACCAGTTGAAAAAGTGGCCGCGATACCGCTCCATCCGCTGCATCGTGGTGAATGCATTGGCCGTGCGCGCGATCAGTTGTCCTGTCGACAGGTAGCCAAAGTCATGCGCGGCCAGATTGGCGAGCAGCGAAAGTCCCATGTTCGTGGGGGACGTGCGATGCGCGATCACGGTACCGGGATTCTGCTGCAGGTTGTCCGGGGGCAACCAATGATCGTCGGCGCCGACGACGTTTTCGAAGAACGCCCAGGTCTTGCGCGAAATCATGCGCAGGAAGACCACTTGCTCTCGTTCGAGCCGCGGCTGCGGTCGCGGCAGCGGTCGGCTCAGCCACCATGCGATCAGCGGCGATGCGAACCACAGCGCAAGTACCGGCGCCGCAACCGACAGCGCTTCCGGATTCAGATACCGGATGCCGAAGACCATGGACACCGTGAGCAACGGAGCAACCCCCATCGATCGATAAGCAGCGACAAGACCGTGGTCGTTGCCTCGCTCGAGGTCGCTCGAGGTCGTCCATTGCAGCAATCGCCGGTGGGTCACGAGCGTGCGTATCGCCGTGCGCACAATGGCGTCCAGGTTCGCGTATGCCTCGAAAGGCAGGCAGGCAAGCGCGACCAGCGTCTGCAACAGCCGTTGACTGGCCGAACGTATCGTCGCCCGCAGGTGCTGGCTCAACAGCGTGTCGGCCGACTTTGTGAACAGATCCACCAGCGAAGCGCTCAAGGCCGGAATGATCATGATGGCGAGCACCGCAAGTGTCCAAAACCCCGCCGGCGAGAGCACGGTCCACCCCAGCAGCAACAGAAGCGTCAGCGCCGGCGGCACCACGCTGCGGCGCAGATTGTCGAAAATCTTCCATTGCGACAGAAACGACAGCGGATTGGCCTCGTATCGTCCATCCGCGCCCGGAACGCGCCGAAACAGCCAGCTCGCGATTTGCCAATCACCGCGTATCCAGCGATGGCGGCGGCGCATGTCCAGCAAATACGAAGCAGGATCATCCTCGTACAGCGGCGCGTCGCTCATGAGCCCGGATCGCGCGTAGCAGCCTTCGAGCAGATCGTGACTCAGAATGCGATTGTCGGGAAACCGATTGTTCAGCGCCAATTCGAAGGCATCGACCTCGTAGATGCCCTTGCCGATGAACGACCCTTCACCGAAGAGATCCTGATAGACATCGGAAACGGTGCGGGTGTAGGGATCGAGTCCCGTCTCGCTGCCGTGCAGTTGTGCGTAACGCGATCGGTTCGAGCCGGGCAAGCTCGCTGCCACCCGCGGTTGGAGAATGCCGTACCCTTCGACTACCCGTCGCTTCGCGACGTCATAGCGCGGGCGATTCAGCGAATGCATCATTGCCCCGACGAACTGGCGCGCGGTGTCACGCGGCAACTGCGTGTCGGTGTCCAACGTGATCACGTATTTGACGTTGCCCAGGACGTCGGTGCGGCCGACGATGCGCGAAAAGCGGTCGCCGGACGCGCCGCGCAACAACGCATTGAGGTCCGCGAGCTTGCCGCGCTTGCGCTCAAAGCCGATCCACGCCCGTTCCGCGGCGTTGTAGCGGCGCGGCCGATGGAACAGGAAGAAGATATCGCCGCGGCCTTCACCGTACTTCTCGTTGAGTTCGGCAACGCGCTGCGCGGCGAGCTCGAGCAGCGGCGCATCCGAGGGCAATGTGGCTTCGCGAGCGTCTACGAAATCGGTCAACAGGCCGAAGTGCAGATGGGGATCGCGATTGGCGAGAAAGCGGACTTCCAGCGCCTCGACCAGATCTTCGATAGCCTCTGCACTTACGAGCATCGTCGGCACCACGACCAGGGTTCGCGCTTGGGAGGGAATGCCGCTTCGATAGTCCATGCGCGGCAATGCACTGGGCACTGCAACTAACGTCGCCAGCCAGTTGACCAGCGCTACCGCGAGCTGACTCGAGCACAACAGGACGACCACGACGCACAGCCAAAGCAAACCACCTTGCGTCCCGCTGGCGCTCGCCTGACTCAGCAGGTTCGCTGCGAAGAGCACCGTCAGCAGCGCGATCGAACCGAGATACGGCCAGAGTGGAAACCGCTCACCGTATCGGCGCACCGTCTCGTGCAGCGGTGTGCGCAGACCGGCGATGCGTTCCAGCTGCGGCAATCCTCTGTCGATCAGGTAGAACCCCACGTGCGACGCGCGTTCGTCGACGGGCTGTGTCGTTGCCGCGGTCCGCGCCAGTTGCACCGCCTCGCGTGCGACCTCCACTTCGGACGCCGGGCTTCGCTTGGCGATTTGCTCGACTACGTGCCGGTAGTGATCGCGGGTGGCAAAGTCCATGCGGCCGTACACGCCGACGGGATCCTCGCGAAGCGTACGTTCGGCGATGCTCATCGTTTCGACGAACTCCCGCCAGTCCATCACGGCGAGGAAGCGCAGGCTGCCAATGCTGTTCGCGATCGAGACCTGGTCGGCGGCTTGATGCTGACTATCGGCCTGCACCATTTGCTGGATGGTCAGCCCGGACTCGGCCAATCGCTGCTCGACCCAGGTCAGCGGCAGCGCCAGTGCAGGGCTTTGCCCTTGCAGCCGGCGCGCGAGCTCCGCTACGAACGCGCCGCTCATGGGCGGGTTCGACCGTGCCATGTCTGCAATCACGAGGATCAGGCTCTTCGGATCCTGCTCGACGATCCTCGTCATCCGGTCCGCCCAGGAATCGGCGAGATTACGGCCGACACTGGCAGCTGCAACCCGCGCCCCCACCCGGCGCAGATTCTCGATCAGCGCAAGACGCAGCATGATCGGAATCGCCCACAGTTCCCCCAGGTTCAGCGGCGTTACCGATTGGTACGCCGCGATGAATCGGGAAAGGCTTTCCGGATCCACCTGCCCGTCGCCATGCGAGATGGTTTCGAGCGCAATGTCGTAAACGCGCGGCAGTCCTGCCGACGGTCCGCTTGCCAGCCGAGGCAGCTCGCGGCTATATCCCTTTGGCAGATGTCTTCGTGCGGTGCGAACTTGCTCTTCGATCAGATAAAAATTGTCGAGCAGCCACTCGCCCGCCGGCGTGATCGGTCGCTCTGCCTTGATTGCCTCGGTTAGCAGGCCGCACGCCTCGAGCAACACCGCTTCGTTCTGGGCGAGGCGCGCGAGCAACGAATCGCGCGTCCGTTTGACTCCCACCGCGTGCGTGGAGGCCAGCGTCTTGCCGTGATGCTCCATCTGGTCGGCGCTGAACAGTTCCGACCGTAGCGGCGCTTCCTGGCCCGCGTGCTCTGGCCTGCCGGCGTTGCCATGAATGAACGGCAGCAGCTTGAGCAGTGTTTCAGTACCTCTCATGCCATGTGGCTTCCATCGTCAGTCCCATTTCCTCATGGGTAAGCGGCGAGCGAACTGCGGCCGAACCTGTAACGCACGGCAAATTCGAGAGCCACGTGCAGGGAATGCGCCCAATCGGCCGCCGCGAAGGCGAACAGTCTCTGGAAGGCAGGCGACATTGCGAATCTCAAGCTTCGCACATCATCGAAGCCCACATCCGCACGCGCAAGCGATTGCGTCAGCATAATTGCCTGCTGCCGGACGATGTTGCGTCCGTCGTGCAGGCGATTGACGAGTTGGATTGTGGTGGGTGGCTGGCGATGCCAAGCGCGGCCAGCCATCCAACCGTCAACGCGACTTGTAGTTGAACTTCTGCCCGCCGATGCTCGCTTCGTACATGAGCCCACCCTTGGCCACGGTGAACGTCGCCATGCCCTTGCGGTATTCGCCGACCGTCTTAGCGTCGTGCTTGCTCACGCTCGCGCTAGCCGACGAACCCGCCGTGTTTGCCTTCGCTCCCGCAGCGGCGGTAATGGCTATTGCGGAAGCCTCCGCGCCAAACTCGAAGTTGCCGCTCGTGAAGTCCTTGAATGAGCGCTGGTCCTCGAAGAAGATGATCTGGCTGTAGGCCTGACCACCCAGCTGGAAGCCGACGGTGACCTGCGTCATGGACGTGTCGCCGACGTACTTTCCTTTTTCGTACACTCGGCCCTTTCCAAACGCACCTCCGACACCGACACCGCCCTTTCCGATTGTCGGAAAAACGGCATACCCGTATGCTGTCTTGAAGAAGTTGCCGCTCTCGCCGGCCTTCCTGAAGACGTTGATCGTATCCTGGTACTCGTCTGCCCACGCCGGGGAAACGGCAAGCGCCATCGACAACAGCGCAAGGATCGGAATGAGACGCTTGATCATGGTGTGTCCTTTCGTGGTGATTGGGCCGCGTACCTGCGGCGAACGGGTCTTTGCTCAACTTTCAAGCACGATGCGACGGGACCCTCGCTACACTTTAGGAACGCGCTACCTGAGGTCAGCGCTCCCTGAGGTTCGGGGCGCGCGCCTGCGCCCCTGTAGAAAGCTTACAGCAAACGTAACTTGAAGATGTCGCGAACGTAGACGTAGAACCGGTCCCGTCCTTCACCCATCCTGCGCATCGACGTTGTATACACTGCTCGGCTCGCTTCATCGGAGACAATCTCAATGTCACGCATCGTCACCGTCGGCGCCGCCCAGCTCGGCCCGATCGCGCGCACGGACAGCCGCGCCCAGGCGATCGCCCGCCTGATCGCGCTGATGCGACGCGCCAAGTCCCACGGCTGCGACCTCGTGGTCTTTCCGGAATGCGCACTGACGGCCTTCTTCCCCCACTGGTATTTCGAACGCCAGACCGGCATCGATGCCTATTTCGAGCGCGAGATGCCGAATGCGGCAACGCAACCGCTGTTCGACTGCGCGCGAGAGCTCTCGATCGGTTTTTATCTTGGCTTTGCGGAGCTGACGATCGACGACGGGGTCACGCGCCGCTTCAATACGTCGATCCTCGTCGAAAAGGACAGCCGGATCATCGGCAAGTATCGGAAGATCCACCTGCCCGGTCATCGCGAGTACGAGCCCTGGCGGCCGTTCCAGAATCTCGAGAAGCGCTACTTCGATGTCGGCAACCTCGGCTTCCCGGTGTTCCGCGCGTTCGGCGGCATCATCGGCATGGCGATCTGCAACGACCGTCGCTGGCCCGAGACCTACCGAGTGATGGGGCTGCAGGGCGTCGAGATGGTGCTGCTGGGCTATAACACGCCGGTGCACAATCCGCCCTCACCCGAGCACGACAACCTGGCGCACTTTCACAACCAGCTCGTGATGCAGGCGGGCGCCTACCAGAACGGTTGCTGGGTGGTCGGCGTCGCCAAGGCCGGGACAGAAGATGGCGTGCGCCAGATCGGCAACTCGGTGATCGTGGCGCCTTCAGGCGAAATCGCCGCCACGTGCTCGACGGAGGGCGACGAGCTTGCGATCGCCCGCTGCGATCTCGACCTCACGTTGTCGTACAAGAACACGACGTTCGATTTTGCGCGGCACCGCCAACCGCAGGCCTACGGCTTGATCGTCGAGCGCACCGGAGCGATACCACCGCCGCTGTAGTCGCAGGATGCGAGGCTCAACTCCTCGCGGCCGGCCACCATTCGCCGCCGACGATCATTCCCCTAAGCCGGAAACGCCGATCGGCAGCAAGGCGTTCACCCAGCGTATCGTAAAACTCGAAGGAACCATGCTCGACATCAACGATCGTCGCATCGCCTTCCGTGCCGACGGCGAGCGTGCCGAGCGTCGGGCGCCGGATCGCACGTGCCGGCGCAGCGGTAGCGGCCGCGACCAGCGCGTTGAGCTCGACACCCAGGACCAGGAACTTGGATAGCGTGGTCAGCAGATCGAAGGCGGGACCGTCGACGTTGAGGACGTGCACATCGCTCGAGATTACGTCGGGACGAAACCCGGCCGCCAGCAGGCCGCGGCAGGCTTGGAAACCAAACGACCCCGCGCCGTGTCCGATGTCGAAAATCACACCGCGTTCGCGGGCGATCTGCGCTTCCTCGCACGCGGCTCCGTTCGCGCGCAGCAGCGAATTGGGAAACGGCCGGTAGCAGTGCGTCAGCACGTCGCCGGGCCGCAGGCGCTCGAGCACGTCCTTGCGGTTGGGCGGCGGATGATCGATGTGCGCCATCAACGGCAGGTCGAGCTCTTCCGCGACCTCGAGCGCCATGTCCAGAGGCGCAATGCCGCGCGAACCGCTGGCGCTACGACCTACCCGTACCTTGATGCCGACGATCAGGTCACGATTCTCGCGTGCAACGCGCACGCATTCCCCGAGGTCGAGAAGGCGCAGATCGGACGATTCTCCGACCATCACGGTGCGGCTGAACGCAAAGATGCCGGCGAACGAGACGTTGAGCCAGGCGAGGATGCGCACGGGTGACGACTCGATGACGTGGCGCCGAAAGCCGGGGAAATTCGCGGGCCCGGCGGTACCGGCGTCGACGAACGTCGTCGTACCGCTACGCCGCGCGATCGGCTCGGCCTCGACACCGATCGACGTGCCGCCCCAATAGACGTGGGTGTGAAGGTCGATCATGCCGGGCATGACGATCGCGCCCGCGACGTCGCGCTCGTCCGTGGCCCTGCCCGGTATCCGCGCCGCCACGGCGGCAACGCGCCCGTCGGCGAAGCCCACGTCGCGCGTGTCGTCGAGGCCGCACGCCGGATCGATCACCCGTCCGCCGCGCAAGATCAGATCCATACGATGCCTCTCTTCTCGATCAGGGTGTTGCCGATAGAAGCGCCGGCTTCATTAGAGCACCTTCGCGCTGCGCGTTCCGCCTCATGCGCGCAAATGACACGCGACGTGATGACCGGGGACCACCTCGCGCAATTCCGGCGATTCGATCCGACAGCGGTCGAACGCGTACGGACAGCGCGTGTGAAAGCGACAGCCGGACGGCGGCTTGATCGGGCTCGGCACGTCGCCCGGAAGGATGATGCGTGCGCGCCTGATCGCAGGATCGGGGTCGGGCACCGGCACGGCCGACAGCAGCGCTTCGGTATAAGGATGCTGCGGATTGGCGAACAGCGCGCGGCGCGGCGCGAGCTCGACGATGCGGCCGAGATACATCACGGCGACGCGGTGGCAGATGTGCTCGACGACCGCGAGGTCGTGCGCGATGAAAAGATAGGACAGGTTGAACTCCGCCTGCAGATCCATCAGCAGGTTGATGACCTGCGCCTGCACCGACACGTCCAGCGCCGAGACGGGTTCGTCGCAAACGATCACTTTGGGCTCGACGGCGAGCGCACGCGCGATCCCCAGGCGCTGACGCTGTCCGCCCGAAAATTCGTGCGGATATTTCCGCATCTGATCGGGCCGCAGGCCGACGCGCGCGAACAACCGTCCAACACGCTGGGTCCGCGCTTCACCCGACGCGATATCGTAGTTGCGCAACGGCTCGCCGACGATCTCGCCCGCGTTCATGCGCGGATCGAGCGACGCATAGGGGTCCTGAAAGATCACTTGCAAGCGGCGTCGACGCGGGCGCATCGCGGCACGCCCGAGTCGCGTGATGTTCTCGCCTTCCAGCGTGATCGTGCCGCTCGTGGGCTCGACCAAGCGAAGGATCGCTTTTCCGGTCGTCGACTTCCCGCAGCCGCTCTCGCCGACCAGGCCCAGCGTTTCGCCCGCTGCAAGGTCGAACGACACGCCGTCAACCGCCTGCACCGCACCGACTTCGCGCGCGAGCAGCCCACCGCGCACCGGGTAGTGCTTGACCAGCGCGTCGACTTCGAGCACCGGTCGCGCCACGATGTCCGCCCTATGCACGGACCATCTCCGGCAGCTTGTCGGCGTTCCAGCAGGCGACGAAATGGCCCGGCGCTGCTTCGACTTCCGGCGGATACGCGACAAGGCATTGCTCGCTCGCGTAAGGGCAGCGCGGCGCGAACGTACAGCCTCCCGCCATGTCGATCAGCGATGGCACCACGCCAGGGATCTCGGTCAGTCGACCAGGTCGGGCGGACTCGTCCGGCGCACGGTTGAGCCGCGGGATGGACGTCATCAACCCGCGCGTATACGGATGGCGAGGATGCGCGAACAACGCCTTTACCGGAGCTTCCTCGACCTTGCGGCCCGCGTACATCACGACCACACGCTGCGCGGTCTCGGCGATCACGCCGAGGTCATGCGTGATCAGCATCACCGCGGCGCCCGTGCGCTCCTTCATTTCCAGCATCAGATCGAGAATCTGCGCCTGGATGGTGACGTCGAGCGCCGTCGTCGGCTCATCGGCGATCAGTATGGTCGGCGTACAGGCCATCGCGATGGCGATCATCACGCGTTGCCGCATGCCGCCCGACAGCTGATGCGGATATTCACCGGCACGTCGCCGGGTCTCCGGAATCTTCACGAGCGTCAGCATCTCGATCGCGCGGTCCAGGGCCGCGTGCCGAGGCAGATGCTGGTGCAACGCGACGCTTTCGGCGATCTGCTGGCCGACGGTCATCACCGGATTGAGGCTCGTCATCGGCTCCTGGAAGATCATGCTGATCCGGTTGCCGCGGATCGCGCGCATGGCTGCCGGCTCGAGCGTCAACAACTCCTTGTCGTCGAAGCGGATGCTGCCCGCCACGATGCGGCCGGAAGCGGCAGGCACCAATCGCATGACCGACAGCGCGGTGACCGACTTGCCGCATCCGCTCTCGCCCACGACTCCCAGCGTTTCGCCGCGATCGAGCGACAGCGACACGCCGTCGACGGCCTTGACCACGCCGTCGCGCGTGTAGAAATACGTGCGCAGGTCGCTGACGGAAAGTACCGGAGCGCTCAAAGGACCCCCACGCTTGCGGCTATCGCCGCTGCGCTGCCCCCCGAGGGGGAGCAATTCGCGCCTTGGGACGGCCCGGCGGCGCTCATCACATCCGTCGCGCGAGTCGCGGGTCCAGCATGTCGCGGAATCCATCGCCGACCAGGTTGATTGCCAGCACCGTCACTGCGAGGAACACCCCGGGCAGCAGCACCATCCACGGCTTCAACTGAAAGTAGGGGCGCGCTTCGGCCATGATGTTGCCCCAGCTCGGTATCTCCGGAGGTGTGCCGGCACCGAGAAAGCTCAGTGCGGCCTCGATCAGCACCGCCGACGCGCAGATATAGGTCGCCTGCACGATCAACGGAGGCAGCGCGTTGGGCAGCAGGTGCCGCAGCATGATGCGCGGAACGCTCGTGCCGATCGCCGTCGCCGCTTCGATATAGGGTTGCTCGCGTATGGTCAGCACGATGCTGCGCACGAGGCGCACGACCCGCGGCACTTCGGGCAGCGTCACGGCGACGATCACGATGACGACGCTCGCCTTGGACAGCGCAATCAGTGCAATGGCGAGCATGATCGCCGGAATCGCCATCATGCCGTCCATCACGCGCATCACCACGGCGTCCACCGCGCGCAAATAGCCGCTGACGAGGCCGATCGCCAATCCGATCACCGTGGCGAGCGCCGCGACCGACAGGCCGACGACGAGCGAGATGCGACCACCGTAAATGACGCGGCTGTACAAGTCGCGCCCGAACCGATCGGTGCCGAACCAGTTGTCCGCGGATGGGCTTCGCAAACGATGCGACGGATCGATCGAAATCGGGTCGACGGTGGCAAGCCAGGGCGCTGCGATCGATGCGACAACGATGGCGAGCAGCAGCACGCCTCCGATCGCTACCGTCGGATGCCGTCGAATGAAGGCGACAAGGGCGGTGCGCGCCGGCGGTGCGACGGCTATTGCCACGGTGGCGATCGCGGAGGTCACGGCTCAATACCGGATGCGCGGGTCGAGCACCGTGTAGAGCATGTCGACCACGAGATTGACGAGCACATATGCGCCAGAGAACACGAGGATGATGCCCTGGATCACCGGATAGTCGCGGCGCAGAATCGCATCGACCGTCAGGCGGCCGAGACCCGGAATCGCGAACACGCTCTCGGTGACGACGACACCGCCGATCAACAATGCGACGCCGATGCCGATCACCGTGACGATCGGAACCGCCGCGTTGCGCAGCGCGTGCCCCATCAAGACGTCGCGGTTGGCGAGGCCCTTGGCATGCGCGGTGCGGATGTAGTCCTGGCTCAGCGTCTCCAGCATCGACGCGCGCGTGATGCGCGCAATCAGCGCCATGTAGGCGAGCGCGAGCGTGATACTCGGAAGCAGGATGTTGGACAGCCATGGCCAGAAGCCCTTGGCAAGGGGCGTGTAGCCCTGCACCGGGAACCAGTCGAGCTCGATCGCAAACAGCCAGATCAGCACGTAGCCGATGACGAATCCAGGCACGGAGAATCCGAACACGGCGAATCCCATGACGGCGCGGTCGATCCACGAACCGACGCGCCATGCCGCGATCACGCCGAGCGGCACCGCCAGAAGGACCGAGATGACCAGCGTCATCACCGTCAGCGCGAGCGTCGGTTCCAGGCGCTGGCCGATCAATTCCGAAACGGGATGAGCCGAGAAGATCGAGTTGCCCAAATCGCCGCGCAACAGCTGACCGATCCACGTGAAAAACTGGATCAGCAATGGCTGGTCGAGTCCCAGCTTGGCGCGGATCCTGGCGACATCCTCGGCCGTGGCGAGATCGCCGGCGATGATCGCTGCCGGATCGCCGGGCGCGAGATGCAGCAGCGCGAAGACGAACACCGTGACGACCACGATCACCGGCACGGCGGCCAGCATGCGGCGGATCAGGAAGACATGCATGACAGCGTCCGAACCGCGTGCTGCCCGGCAGGCCGATGCCGGGCCGCACGCGTGTTGCTCAAGTGTGAACGGTCAACGTAGCGCCTCGGGCGACACGCGCATCGGATGCGCGAGCCGGCTCGCTAATGAATGACAGCTTTCACTAAACTCGCGTCGTCCCCGCGAAGGCGGGGACCCAGTGGCGTTCGTACCAGAGGCGCTGGGTTCCCGCCTTCGCGGGAACGACGGAGAGATTGCCATGCAGTTAGGTAATTCCCGCTCGCCGATTACTTCTTCTCGATGTTCCAAAGCACCAGCCGGGGCGTGTCCTGGATGCCGGAGAGATTCTTCCGGTACGCGATCGGGGACAGGAATTGACCGGCCGGAATATACGGAACGACTTCGTAGAAACGCTTCTGCAGGCGCTCGACGATTTCCTTCTGCTTCTCCGGCGGCGCAAGCGGGAATTCCAGGCGGATCTTCTCGAGCTCCTCATCGCACGGCCAGCCGAACCAGTTCTTGCCGTCGCACGGGCTGGGCGTCGGCGTATTGGACAGCGGGCTGTTCATCGCGAGGCCACCGCCCCACGTGTGGAAGATGTTCCACGCGCCGGGGTTCTTGTCGGGCGGATCCTTGATCTGGCGACGGGCGCTTTGTGTTCCCCAGTCGATCGCCTGCAGGTCGACGTTCATGCCGATTTCGCGCAGCTTCTGCGCCGTCACGACCGCCTGCGAGTGCGCGAGATGCGCTTCGACTGGGTCGAGGATCACGACCTTCTCGCCCTTGTAGTTCGCTTCCTTGAGCAGTTGCTTGGCCTTTTCGATATTGGCCTTCTTGTCGCCCTTCGCCCAAGTGCCGACGCCAGCCTGGGTTTCGAACGGCGTGCCGCACACGAACACCGCCCAGCAGGGCCGTTCGTACTCGGCAAAGCCGATCATCGAGGCCAGGTAATCTTTCTGATCGCCGGTCGCATACAACAGCGCCTGCCGTGCCTTGACATTGTTGAAGGGCGGGATCAGGTGGTTCATCCGGTAGATCGCCTGCGTGCCCACGCGGTCGATCACTTTCACGACGACGTTCGGGTCTTTACGGATCAACGGCAGCAGATCGGTCTGCGGGATCTCGATGATGTCGACCTCGCCTTTGATGAGCGCCTGCACCGCAGTGTTGGAGTCCGGAATCACCAGCCACTCGACGCGATCGACCTTGGCGAGCTTGGCGCCGGCAAAACCGTCCGGCGGATCGGACCTTGGCTTGTAGTCGGGATTTTTCTTGTAGACGACCTTGCTGCCGGGAACCCATTCCTCGCGAACGAACATGAACGGGCCGGAGCCGATCGCCGTCGTCATCGCGGTGTTCGGATCGAGTTGCGCATCGACTTCGCGTGTGATGAACAACGGATTTTCCGGACCCGCCAGCGTCTCCAGGACCAATCCGAACGGCTTGTTGAGGCGAATCTCGAAAGTGTCGGGGCCGGTGGCCACGATCTCCTTCGTGAACTGCATCATCGTCACGCCGGCCGGGATGCGCTTGGAAAAACGCAGGATCGACGCCACCGCGTCCTTTGCCGTGACCGGCTGGCCGTCGTGGAACTTGAGTCCCGCGCGCAGCTTGAACGTCCAGTTGAGGCCGTCGGCGCTCTTCGTGTAGCTCTCGACCATCTGCGGCTTCGGCATGAGCTTGCTGTCCAGCGAGAACAGTGTGTCGTAGATCATGTAGCCGTGGTTGCTGGTGATGTTGTTCGTCGTTTGAACGGTGTCCAGGATCTTGAGGTCCGCCTGAGGCACGACGCGCAGCACCGTTTGTGCTTGCGCGGCGCACGAACAGGCCACGATCAGCGCCAGCGCGCCCGTCGCGGTCACTGCCTTGAAGCTACGTCGATTGGCATTCATGATTCGGCGCTCCTCCTGCATTGCCGCCGCGACAGCGGATACGGCGAAATTTGTGCGCCATTGGTAGCACACGCTACGGCCATTCGCAAGCGACGCCCTTCCGAAACGGCTGTGTGGGATTGGCGGGACGTGAGACGATCGACGTGCTGCAATAGCGGACCCTGTAAAACGATTTTCGCCTTGTGGCGCGGAGGACTCCAATGGCGCAGGCTCTGCACGAGTTGAATGCGATCGACGCGTTTGCGGCGATGGCCGCCGGGCGGCTCACCGCGGAGGCATTGACGCGGGCCTGTCTCGACCGCATTGCCGAGCGCGATCCCGCCGTGCGCGCCTTTGCCTACCTCGATCCCGAACGCGCGCTCGCCGAGGCGCAGTTACGCGACCGCGCGGGCACAAAGGGGCCGCTGCACGGACTTCCCTTCGGCGTGAAGGACATCATCGACACTCACGACATGCCGACCCAATATGGCTCGCCAATCTATGCGGGTCATCGACCGCCCTGGGATGCGGCGTGCGTTGCGCTCGCCCGCGAAGCCGGCGCAGTCATGCTAGGCAAGACGATCACCACCGAGTTCGCATTGCGCCATCCCGGTCCCACCGCGAACCCGCGCCATTTCGCGCACACGCCCGGTGGATCTTCGAGCGGGTCAGCGGCAGCCGTCGCCGACCTGATGGTGCCGGTGGCCTTCGGGACGCAGACGGGCGGGTCGATCATCCGTCCCGCATCCTATTGCGGCGTCGTTGGCTACAAGCCCTCGTACGACACAATCAACCCAACCGGGGTGAAGCCTCTCGCCAACAGCTTCGATACGATCGGGCTCTTTGGCCGCTGCGTCGATGACTGCGCGCTGGTGGTGGGAGTGCTCGCCGGCGATGCGCGCGCCGCCGCGGCTATCGATGCCATCAGGCCCACACGCGTGGGCGTGTGCCGTACGCCCGCCTGGCGTCACGCCGAAGCTTCAACGGTCCGCGCAGTCGAGACCGCAGCGCATCAGCTTGCGAGGCAAGGCGTTGCCGTGGACGAGGTCGAGCTGCCGGCGGATTTCGAGCCTTTTCTCGATGCCCAAAGCGACGTGCTGCGCTTCGAGGCGGCGCGCGTGTTCGCCTTCGAACGGACTCGGCGCAGCGAAGCGCTTTCGCCGTTGAGTCGTGAGGAGCTGATGGCGGGCGCGGCGATTCCGCGGCGTCGATATCTCGAAGCGCAGGCGTTGATTGCCCGTTGTCGCTCGCTGTTCGCAGCAACCATCGCTCCATTCGACCTGCTGCTCACGGCGAGCGCTCCCGGAGAAGCGCCATTGGGTCTCGACAATACGGGCGAGGCGATCTTCAACCGGTTGTGCTCGGGCTTGGGCGTGCCGTGCCTCAATCTGCCCGGCTTCACGGGCCCGAAGGGGTTGCCCGTCGGCATCCAGGTGGTCGGCGCTATCGGCGAAGACGTTCGCCTGCTCAGTGCGGCCAAGTGGATCAGCGGCCGGATCGGGGACGAAGCAGGCTCGTCCTGAATCCTTGTTGATGGGCTTTCGCGTCTCTCGAAAACAAGTCCTGACGGCACCGCCGTCCGACGCTTCGATCGCTCGACGATCGATCATATCGGCGCATCCCACAGCCGCTGATCCGCGAGGGCATCTGCCACATCGCGCGAAATGGCGGCCAACAGTCGTTGTCCCTTCTCGGGGCTTGCCGCCCACGCCTCGCCGAGAACGCCGATGGCCGACCGCGTCTTCAAATGCTGCCAACGGAAGATCCCGGGATTGACCCCGTGAATCGCCGACATGCCGGGAACGAGAGCGCCGCGCATCGAGCGATCGAGCGGCGCCACCGTTTCCGGAGACAGCGCTTGCATGATCGAGGTCTCGGCTTCGCATGCGTGCAGCAGTTGGGGCTGGTGCTCGAGAATGCCGCGTATCGACTCGGCGGCAATGTACCAGTAGGTGCCGCCCGCAAGCGGCAGCTTCAGTTCGATCGTCAACTCGGTGACAATCGTTTCGAGTGCCGCGATGTTGCCGCCATGCCCGTTCAGTACGAAGATGCGCTCGAATCCGTGCCGCGCGGCGGAGCGCACGACACAGCGGATGACCGCTGCCATCGTCGCGTAGTCGAGCGTCAAGGTCCCGCCGAGTGACATGTGGTGCTCCGACATGCCGAAGGGAATCGCCGGCGTGACCAGCGCGCGTTGCCGGCCTGCCATCAGGCGGGCGGCGCGCAACGAAATCTCGTAGGCGGATCTCCAGTCGACCTGAGTCGGCAAGTGGGGACCATGCTGTTCGGTCGCGCCCAGCGGAATGATGACGACGGTCTTCTCGGTCACTGCTTCGCGCAATGCCGGTGCGCTCAAGCGGTCCCAACGGACTTCAACGTCATTCGACATGGTTGGCGCTCCGTGGCGTGCTTGGATTCATATCGAGCAGGCAAGAAAATGTTCACCCGCTCCGAGAGATGATCTCAGTCGGCGACATGTCGAGCAAGCGGTTGCATTCGCAAGTCAGAATGCGACGTTGTCGCGGCCCTTGAGCTGAAGAATCCGCCGTGCCTCGTCGGACGTCGCGACCTCGAGCGACAGTGCCTCGAGGATCGTGCGGATGCGCGTGACCTGCGCCGCGTTCGAGCGGGCGAGCGTGCCGGGTCCGTCCCACAACGAGTCCTCGAGACCGACGCGCACGTTGCCGCCGATCGCGGCCGAAAGCGTGGCGACCGTCATCTGGTTGCGACCGGCGCCGAGCACCGACCACACGTAGTCATTGCCGAACAATCGATCGGCGGTGCGCCGCATGTGCAGGACGTCTTCCGGGTGCGGACCGATGCCGCCACGGATTCCGAACACCGACTGGATGAAGAGCGGCGGCTTGACGAGGCCGCGCTCCAGGAAAAGCGCGGCGGAATACAGATGACTGATGTCGTAGCACTCGATCTCGAATCGGGTACCGTTGTTGCTGCACGACTCCAGGATGTGGGCGATGTCCGCGAAGGTGTTGCGGAAGATGCCGTTCCAGCTTCCTTCCAGGTACGGCCGCTCCCAGTCGTGCTTGAATTCCTTGGTGCGCTTCACCATCTCGAAGAGGCCGAAGTTCATCGTGCCCATGTTGAGCGAGGCCACCTCGGGCTTGAACCTGAGCGCGGGCTGCAGGCGCTCCTCGACCAGCATCGTCGGCGCACCGCCCGTTGTGAGGTTCACGACCACGTTCGATGCCGACTTGATCTTCTTGAGGAACGGCTCGAAGTACTTGGGGTCCTGCGTCGGTCGGCCGTCGACCGGATCGCGCGCGTGCAGGTGAACGATCGCGGCGCCCGCCTTCGCTGCGCCGAGCGCGCCTTCTGCGATTTCATCCGCGGTGATCGGCAGGTACGGGGACATCGAGGGCGTATGGATCGCGCCGGTGACAGCGCAAGTGATGATGACTTTGCGGGATGTGGCCATGGTTCGGGTCCTTTCGTCGATGAATCAGGGGTTCGGCTCGTCGATGTCGCAGTCGAGCAGCAGCCAGATCGCGGCTTTCTGCCAGTGCAAGCCCGCGCGCAGCGACGCGTGAACGCCGCCGGGCAGCGCCGTCGGTGCAATGAATTTGAGCGCGCGCAATCCCGGTATCTCGTGGCGAACCACGTCTCCGGGAACGACGCGTTGCAGCGCGCACGCCGCGAACTCGGCCGTCACAAGACGCGCCAGGCGCTCGTAATCGTCGTCGCTGCGCGCGACCAGCGTCAGGTCGAGCACGTCGCCTTTGTCGCCGGCGCGTCCGCTTGCGATGTCGCCGACTCTCACGACGCGCTCGCCCATTCGATGCGCGGCAAGACGCGATCGCGCGCGATGAAGCCGGTGATCGACTCGACGCGGCCGCGCCGCTCGCTGCGCACGCTGCCGCCGCCTGCGGGTCCGCAGATGGTGAGCGTGTAGACCTCGTCCTCGACCGCCTGTGCGAGATCGGCTTCTTCGCAGCGCGCCGACACGTGCACGCGAAGCTCCGGCGGCTCGCAGCGCAACGGCAACGATCCGGCACCGAGCACCGAGTCGACGCCGACCAGATCGACGAGATAATCGGTGACGCCGAGCTCGCGCTCGAGACGAATACGCAGGATGTCCGCAGCCAGCCGAGCCCGCGCCAGCGCGCCGGTTCCCGCGTACGCGATCTCGATATCGGCGACCAGACCGCGACGCGCGAGAAAGCCGATCACTTTGAGCCGATCGGGACGCGCCGCGGCGCGCGTGCCCGAAAGCCGAACCGTGTTGGGAGCGACTTCGTCAAAGCGCACGCCGGTGAAATCGAGCACTGCATCGGGCGTGATATACGCGCTCGGGTCGTGCACCTCGTAGAGCAGCTGCAGCGTGCACGAGACGGCGTCGAGCCTTCCCGGCTCGCCGTCGAGCAACCGGATCACGGCCGAGCCATCGGCCGCGACGTCTGCGACCGGATAGCCGATGCGCGCGAACGCCTCGGCGGACAGATCTGCGATCCCCGGCTCGCTCAGGTTGCCGCCAGTGAGCTGACCGCTGCATTCGAGCAGATGCCCGACGGTCAATGCGGCCGCGACGGCGTCGCCTTCGAGACCGAGCGCGTGCACCGGCGCAGCGGCGACGAGCGACGAGTCGGCAATGCGGCCGGTGATGACGATGTCAGCGCCCTCATCGAGCGCGCCGACGATCGGGTCCAGGCCGAGATACACGTGCGCGCCGATCCACTGACCGCCTTCCGGCGGCTGCGTCCATTCGACTTCGTCGACGCGCGTGCGCACGTCGTCGCCGACGATCGATGCAATGCGCAAGGCCGGCAACCCCATCTCGCGTGCGAGTCGTGCGGTCGCGCGTCCCGCTGCCTGCGGATTCGCCGCGCCGAGGTTCGTGACGACTGCACAGCCGCGCGCGACGTACGGCAACAGCGGCCGAAATCGCCGCGCCAGCCGTGGATCGAAGCCGGCGTCGGCATCGGCTTCGCGCAGCCGGATCGCGTTGACGAGCGTGCGCTCGGCGAGGCACTCGAGCGCGATCGCGTCGACTTCGCCGGAGCGCGCCATGCGCACCGCCGGCTCGATGCGATCTCCGGCGAACCCGGCACCGGCGCCGATCGTGAAGCGTCCCTTCGCGGATTTCGTCGCCACGGCCTACAGTCCCAGGTACGCGCGCTGGATATCGGGATCGTTCAGCAGCTCGCCACCCGGACCGGTCTTCACGATCCGGCCGCCTTCGATGACGTACGCGCGGTTCGCCATTTCGAGCGCATCGCCGACGTTCTGCTCGATCAACAGCACCGTAAGGTCGCGCGAGGCGACGACGGCGCGAACGAGGTCGAACACCTTCTCGAGCATCATCGGCGAAAGGCCGAGCGAGGGCTCGTCGAGCATCAGCATCCGAGGACGGCTCATCAACGCGCGGGCGATCGCGCACATCTGACGTTCGCCGCCCGACAACGATCCGGCGAGCTGGTTGCGCCGCTCGCTCAGGATCGGGAAGAGCGCCATCACCTCGTCGAGGCTGCGCCCGACCTCCGGGCGCGACGCCGGCGCGAACGCGCCGAGCTCGAGATTCTCCAGCACTGTCATGAACGTGAACAAACGGCCGCCCTCGGGCACCGTCGCGAGTCCGTGGCCGACGATGGCGTGCGCCGCCATCGCGGTGATGCGCGCGCCGTCGAACGTGATGTCGCCGGCGCTAGGATGCACGAGGCCGGTGATCGTGCGCAGCAGCGTGCTCTTGCCTACGCCGTTAGCCCCGACGACGGCGACGACCTCGCCGGCATCGACGTGCATCGTCACGTCACGCAACACCGGCGTCAGGCCGTAGCCGGACGAAACGTTGTCGACGCTGAGCAGTCGGCTCATTGGACTACCTTCGTGCCGCGCACTCCGGTGCTCATGCGCGCCGCTGTCCGAGATAGGCGGTGATCACTTGCGGCATCGCGAGAATTTCGTCGGCGTTGCCTTCGGCGATCTTCGCGCCGCGGTCGATCACGATGACGCGCTCGGAGAACGCGCGCACGACCTTCAGGTTGTGCTCGATGATGAGGAACGTGAGGCCGCGCTGGTTGAGACGGCGGAACAGGTCGATCGACTCCGCGACCTCGCTCGGGTTGAGACCCGCCATCACCTCGTCGAGCAGGATCATCACCGGCTCGAGCGCGAGCGCGCGAGCGACCTCGAGGCGGCGGCGCTCGGAAAGCGTCAGCTGCGACGCCCGTACATCGGCGCGCTGCGCGAGACCGACCTCGTGCAGCACGTCGTGCGCCTTCGCTTCGGCCGCGCGCAGCTTCGGATGGCGCAGGAACGCGCCCACCATCGTGTTCTCGAGCGCGGTCAGCGCGGCGAGCGGCTTCGCGATCTGAAACGTGCGCCCCAGTCCGAGCCGCGCGCGTTCGTTGGGAGGCAGACCGTTGATGACCTTGCCATCGACGCTCACCTCGCCGGCGGTTGGTGCAAGCTGGCCTGTCAACAGATTGAACAGCGTCGTCTTGCCCGCGCCGTTCGGCCCGATGATGCTGACGATTTCGCCGCGCCGAACGTCGAACGACACGTCGTTCACGGCAGTAAGCCCGCCAAAGCGCTTCACGACGCCGCGAACCTCGAAGAACGGCTCACTCATCGCGCGCTCCGGCGCCGCCAGCGCTGCCACAGCGCATCGAGCGCGCCCGCGATACCGCGGCGCATGAACAGAGCAGCGAGCACCATCACCAGGCCGAGCAGAATCAAATGCAAGCCGGCACCGGCGCCGCCGAGCGTCGCGCGGAAATAGCTTTCGAGCGGAACGATCAGGAACGCGCCCAATACGGGCCCGGTGACCGTTCCCATGCCGCCAATCAGCGCGAGCAGCGCGAACTTGACGCCGACGTCGGGCAGCGAGAACAGCGTCAGCGGATCGATCGTGCGCACGTACATCGCGAACAAGCCCCCGCCGAGCGCGGTCAGCGCGGCACTGAGCGCCGTCGCCTGCAGCTTGACGTTGGTGACCGATATGCCGGCCGCGCGCGCCGCGTCCTCGTCCTCGCGCACCGCGAGCAGGTAGTAGCCGAGGCGGCTTCGCATCAGCACGATCACGATCGCGACCGCGATCGCCATGAATGCGAACGTGAGCAGCGCGTACGCCCGCGGGTTCGCGAAGATCATGTTCGCGAGGCCGGCGCGGAACGGCACCTGCAGCCCGCGCGGGCCGCCGGTGAGCGATTCGAGATAGTTCGCGAACACCAGCGCGACCTCGTTGAACGCGAGTGTGGCGATCGCGAAAAACGAGCCCTTCAGACGGAACGTCGGCAGGAAGATCAGCGGTCCGAGCACCGCGCACGCGATCGCGCCGGGCAGAATGCCCAGCCATGGCGAGACGTGCCAGTCGAGGAACAGTCGTGCGGTCGTGTATGCGCCGACGGCGAAGAACACGCCGTGGCCGAGAGAGAACTGGCCGCCGAAGCCGGCGATGATGTTCCACGCGACGGCGAGGCCCGCGAACAGATACGTGTAGGTCAGGATGTTGACCCAGAAGAACTCGCTGGACAGCAACGCGAGCGGTAGCAGCGCGGCCGCGAGTCCGGCGACATAGAGCATCGCCACGCGGCGCCACGAAATGAGCCCGAGCGCCGGATCGGGCGCTTCGGCGGCGACGCCGGCTGGCAGCGGTGCCGCGACCGCGTCGCTCGGATTCGGCGTGCTCATTCCTGCTCGCGAAATCCGACTTCCTCGGCGCCGACCTGGCCGAACAGACCGGTCGGCCGAACGACCAGCACCGCGAGGAAGATCAGGAACCAGATCGCCTGCTTCAGCTCCGGATCGATGTAGAAGCCGGCGAACGCCTCGACGAGCCCGACGATCATGCCGCCGAAATACGCGCCCGCGACGCTGCCAAGGCCGCCAAGCACCACGACGGCGAACGCGGCGAGGATGAAGTTGCCGCCGATCCCGGGCGACAGCGTGTAGATCGGCGACAGCAGCGCGCCGGCGAGCCCGGCGAGCGCGGCGCCGATGCCGAACGTGATCGTGAACGTGCGCTCGACGTTGATGCCCATCAGACGCGCCGCCTGCCGGTCCTGCGTCACCGCGCGGATCGACTTGCCGACGAGCGTGCGCTTGAGAAACAGGTGCAGCGCGATCGCCGTCAGCGTGACGGCGGCGAAGATCACGAGCCGCGACATCGTCACACGGATGTCGCCGATGCCAAGCGTCATGCCGGCGACCTTCGACGGTACGCTGTAGCCCTCGCCACGCGTCAACGCGAGCACGACGTTCTGGAACAGGATCAGCAGGCCGAACGTCGCGAAGATCTGCATCGACGGTTCGGCGTGCAGCGGCTGCAGCACGAGCCGGTGGACCAGCACGCCGACGACGAACAGCGCCGGTACGACGACGAGCACGGACACATACGGGTCGAGACCCATCGTCGCATAGCACAGATATGCGCCGTACATCGCGAGCATCACCAGCTCGCCGTGCGCGAAATTGACGATCCGGATGACGCCGAAGATCAGATTCAGCCCGATGCTGACCAAGCCGTAGATGCCACCGACCAGCAGGCCGACGACGACGATGTGCAGGAGGTTGTCCATCCGGGCTTTCGAATTCGGCCGCGCAAACGCAGAAGCACGTCGCGCGGCCGCGGTCGTTCTACTGCTTGCGCGGCGTGTTCTTCAGCGCCACGGCTGCGGCACGCGCCTCTGCGGGGAACACCGTCACTTGCTTGCCGCCTTGCCACTGGATCACGGTGATGGCCGCGCGCGTGTTCTGGAACTTGTCGTCGAACTTGACGCCCACACCCGACGGATACGTGTTAAGGGGCTTGTCCATCTTCGCCGCTGCGGCGCGCACCTTCTCGACATCGGTCGACCCGGCGGCGTCGATCGTCTCGAGCAGAACCTTCATCCCGGTATAGGCGGTCAGGCTCTGCGGCGCGATTGGATCGCGGTTGTGCGCCTTGCGATACTCGGCCAGGAAAGCGCTCGCGCCGGGGCCGTACTTCTCGGAAATGTCGGGCCGCGGATACGACACGACCATGATGCCCTCGAGGAACTCTGCGCCGAGCGCGTCAAGCGTCTCGCCGGTGTCTCCGGTCCCGACGAGCAGGATCACCGGTGGCTTGAAGCCCTGCTCGCGCGCAGTCTTCAGCAGCAGGTTGATGTCGGGCACGTAGCCGGTGATCAGCCAGATCTCGGGATTCGCCCGCTTGGTGCGAAGCACGACGTCGGTCAGGTCGGCGGCGCGGAAGTTGTGCGCGCCCTGCGAGAGCACCTTGACGCCCTTCGAATCGAGCAGCTTCTTCTGGCTGTCGCCGATCGACTTGCCGTAGATCGAGTCCTCATGCTCGATCCACACCGACACGTCGCGCGGCTGCTTGCCGAGCGCAGGCGGAATCAGCTCGACGATCGCGCGCACGCTCATGTCGGCGAACGTCATCGCGTTCGGGCCGACGCGAACGAAGTTCGGCAGGCCGCGCTCGGTCAGGTCGGCGGCGAGCGCATTGGTGTCCCAGTACAGCTTGCCGTGACGCTGCGCCGCGTCGCTCGCCGCGTTCGAAACGGCCGAGATGTACGTGCCGATGAACAGATCGACCTTGTCGCGGGTGGCGAGCTGATCGACGGCGGCGATTCCCTGCTGCGGATTGCCGGCGTCGCCGCGGACGAGCTCGACCTTGCGCCCGAGCACACCGCCCTTCGCGTTCTTTTCGTCGACGGCGAGCTGGTAGCCGCGCGCGAGCTCGTCACCGTAGAGCGCGAGCGGACCGCTGTACGGGTTGATCGCGCCGATGCGAACCGGCGCTTGCGCCGACGCGACGGACGCGAACGTCGCCGCCATCGCGCAAAGGAGTACGGTCTTGAACAATCGGGAATGCAGCATCTTCGTTTCCTCCTGGGATTGAAACCGGTTGTGCGATCCGCTCACGCGGGCTCAAAACGCGCGAGCGCAACGCCTGCTTCACGCTGGATGACGAGGCGAAGCGGCATGTCGATGGACAGCGGCTGCGACGCGTCGACGACGTTGCTGATGAGCCGCGGGCCCTCGGCGAGCTCGACGACGGCAACGTTGTACGGAAGCCGCGCCGCGTAGTAGTCGTGGTAGCCGTGATGGTAGACAACCCAGCTCACGAGCTTCGCGACACCGGAGGCGCTCACCCATTGCCAATCGGCGGCAAGGCAGCGCGGACACTCGCTTCGCGGCGGCAGCCACGCATTGCCGCACGCGTTGCATCGCTGGAACGCGAGCCGCCCCTCGTCGAGCGCACGCCAGTACGGCGTCGCCGTCTCGTTCGGCTGCGGCGCGGGAAACGCCGCCTCGATCATGTCTTCGGTCGTCATAGGTTGTCCTCCCCGCGTACGCGGGGACCCAGCGACTTTCGCCTTGGGCTTGCCTCAGCGTAACGACGCTGGATTCCCGCCTTCGCGGGAATGACGGCGGGCCGTGCGGCGCTCATGTCGCGCGCTCCAGGATCAGCGTCGAATGCGTGTGCATGATTCCGCCCTGGTTGCTGACCACGCACGTGCGCGCGCCGGGCACCTGCAGGTTCGCTTCGCCGCGCATCTGGCGCACGCCTTCGGTAACGAGCTGCAGCCCCGGCATTCCGCTCTCCGACAGCAGACCCCCCGCCGTGTTGACCGGCAGCTCGCCGCCGATTTCGAGCCGGCCGCCGGTGCAAAACGGACCGCCGGCGCCGCGCGGCGCAAAGCCGTACGCCTCGAGCGTCATCAGCACGGTGATCGTGAAGCAGTCGTAGATCTGCGCGACATTGATGTCGCGAGGCTGCAGGCCCGCCATTTCGAACGCGGTCGCGCCGGAAACCTCGGCGCCGGTTTGCGTAAGGTCGGCGCGCTGCGCGACATCCCACGACGTCTGGCCCTGACCGAAGCCCAGGATCGGCACCGGCTTCTTCACACCAAGCGAACGCGCGCGCTGCGCGCTCATCAGCACGACCGCGGCGGCGCCGTCGGAGACGAGGCAGCAGTCGTCGCGGCGCAGCGGATCGACGACCCACGGCGACTCGCGATACTGCTCGAGTGTCAGCGGCTTGCGCAGCTGCGCGTTCGGGTTCGCCGCGCCGTGCTTGCGGATCGCAACCGCGATCGCGCCGAGCTGGTCGCTCGTCGTGCCGAACTCCTCCATGTGGCGGCGTGCCAGCATCGCATAGCCTGCCGGCACGCCGAACCACCCGTACGCCGCGTCGTCGCCCCACGCCTTTTCGTACGCGTGCCGGCTGCCGGTGCGCGGGTTGTCGGCGTAGCAGACGAGCGCGATGTCGCATTGCCGATGCTCGATTGCCATCGCCGCGAACGCGATCAGCGAGATGTTCGCGGCACCGCCTTGGTCCCACGCGCCGCCGACGCGCGGTTGCAGCCCCATTGCCTCGGCGAGCGTCTGGCCATACATGAACTGCGGATTCGACGTCGGCGGCTTCACCAGCAGCGCGTCGACGGCGTCCTTCTCGATGCCGGCGTCGGCGAGCGCGTTGCGGCAGGCTTCGATGTTGAGCGAAATCGTGCTGCGGCCCGGCAGCTTGCCAAACGCGGTCTGGCCGATCCCGGCGATGACGACGTTGCCTCGCATTTAGATGACGCGCTCCGAGCTGAGGCTTTCGATTTCGTCGCGCGCGAGGCCGAGCCAGTCGCCGTACACGGCCGCGTTGTCGTCGCCGAGCCGGCGGCTCGGCACGATCGGCAGCGGATCGACGCCCTCGAAGCGCAGCGGCGACGATTGCACCGGGATGCGACCGAGCTCGGGATGGTCGATCCACTGCAGCGCGCGCCGCGCGATCATGTGCGGATCGTTGACCACTTCGTCGAGATCGCGCACCGGCGCACATGGCACGCGATGCTTGAGCAACAGCTCGAACAGTGCCTGCTTGTCGTAGCGCTGCGTGAACGCGCCGACGATCGCATCGACGTCGTCCATGTGCGCGACGCGCGTCTTGAGGCTCGCGAAGCGCGGATCGGCGGCGAGCTCCGGCTGTCCCATCGCATCGATCAGCGACTTCCAGTGCGTCTCGCCGACGCAGATGATCGCGATGTAGCCGTCCTTCGTCGGATAGACGTTGTACGGCGACTCGGCGAGTCCGCCATGCCGGTTGCCGGTTCGCATCGGCACGTTGCCGCCGCTGCCGTAGTAAAGGCCGAGGTTCGAGCTGAGCGATGCGTAGACCGACTCCTGCATCGACACTTCGACGGCGCGTCCGACGCCGGTCTTCTCGCGCTCGTAAAGCGCCGTCATCACCGCGCCGAACAAGTGGACGCCCGCAAAAAAGTCGCAGATCGCCGGGCCCGCCTTGACCGGCGGTCGATCAGCGTAGCCGGTAACGCTCATCACGCCGGCCATCGCCTGCACGGTGAGGTCCATCGCCGGATAGTCGCGATACGGTCCGGATTGGCCGTAGCCCGAACCCTGCGCGTAGATCAGGCGCGGATTGACTTCCTTGAGCTTGGCCCAGCCGCAACCGAGCCGCTCGGTCGTTCCCGGCGCGAAGTTCTCGAGCAGCACATCGGCGCGCTTCACCATCTCGAACAGCAATGCACGGCCGCGCTCGTGTTTCAGATTGAGCGTCACCGACAGCTTGTTCGAATTGAGCATGGCGAATGGAAGCCCGGCACCGCCGACGTTGCCGCGCTTGCGCAGGTGCTCGCCCTCGCGGGGCTCGACCTTGATCACGCGCGCGCCCGCCATCGCCATCAGGAACGTCGCGTACGATCCGTTGTAGATCTGGCCGAGGTCGACGACGGTCAGCGACTCGAGCGGATAATGCTGGTTCATCGTCAGCGGCCCTTGAATTGCGGCGCGCGCTTCTCGGCGAACGCGGCCGGGCCTTCGCGAGCATCGTCGGTCGCCATCAGCATGCGGTTGATCACCTGTTCCATTCGCAGCCCGGTCGCGAGGTCGATGTCACGGCTTCGAAGCGCGAGCTCCTTCGCCGCCTGCAGCGCGAGCGGCGCGTTGGCCGCGATGCGACGCGCGTAGTCGTGAGCTGCGTCCATCAGCTCGCCGCCCGGCACGACCTTGTTGACCAGGCCCCAGCGCGCCGCGCTCGCCGCGTCCATCGGCTCGCCGGTCAGCAGCATCTCCATCGCGATCGCGTGCGGCAGCTGCGCGAGAATGCGCTGCGTCCCGCCGTTGCCCGGAACCACGCCGCGCTTGACTTCGGCGAGGCTGAACGTCGCATGCGTCGCCGCGACACGGATGTCGGTCGCGAGCATCAGCGTCATGCCGCCGCCGAGACAATAGCCGTTGACCGCCGCGATCACCGGCTTCCACACTTCGAGCCCGCGATTGAGCAGTTGGTCGCGCTGCGTGAGCCACATCTCGTCGTAACCGGGCGGGCCGGTGAGGAAGCTCTTGATGTCGGCGCCTGCGGTGAACGACTTTTCGCCGGCGCCCGTCACGATCGCGACCGTGATGTCCGGATCGTCGCGAACGCGGCACCACGCCTGCGACAACGCGCGGTAATGCTCGGCGTCCATCGCGTTCAGCCGCTCGGGGCGGTTGATCACGATCGTGCAGACGCCCTGCTCGACAGTGACGTCGATCGACATGCGTCAGGCTCCCTTGCGTGCACCGATGAGGTTGCGCGCGATGACCATCCGATGAATTTCGGACGGTCCTTCGCCGATTCGCTTGATCCGAAGCTCGCGGTACCAGCGCTCGAGCGGCATCTCGCGCGACACGCCCATGCCGCCGAAGATCTGGATGCAGCGGTCGACGACGCGACCCGCCGTCTCGGTGCCGAACACCTTGCAGATCGACGCCTCGTGCTTGATGTCCTCGCCGCGATCGGCCTTCCACGCGGCTTCGTACACGAGCAGGCGCGCCGCGCGCAACTCGATTTCGGAATCGGCCAGCATGAATTGCACCCCTTGGCGCTCAGACAGCGGCGCACCGAACGTTTCGCGCTGCCGCGACCATTCGATCGTCAGGTCGAGCGCCGCCTGGCCGAGCCCGATCGTCGCCGCCGCGTACGGCACGCGCTCATGGACGAGCCATTCCTCGGCGAACTTGAATCCTTGGCCCTCTTCGCCGAGGCGGTTCTCGACCGGCACTTCGTAGTCGGTGAAGTTAAGCTCGTAGGGAAAGTACGACCGGATCACCGGAAACGGCGACCACGTAAGGCCGGGCTTGTCGCGCTCCACGATGAATGCGCTGACGCCGCCGCGGCCCGGACCTCCGGTGCGCGCAAACACGATCCCCCATTTCGACTGCCCGACGCCCGAGATGAAGATCTTCGTGCCGTTCAGGATGTAGCGGTCACCCTTGCGCTCTGCGCGCGAGCGGATCGCGCGAGCCGGGTCCGAGCCGCCGCTCGGCTCCGTTATCGCGACGAATGTCTTGTCGCCGTTTTCGATCACCGGAACGGCGTACTTCTCGATCTGCTCGCGCGTGCCGCGAAAGATGATGTTCGGCGGGTCGAAGCCGAACGCGCCGCACGCGGCGATATACGGCCCCATCTTGCACTGCGAGGCCTCCTCCGCGACGATGCTCTGGCCCAGCAGGTTGAGGCCCGCGCCCCCATATTCCGCCGGCGTCTGCACGCACCACAGGCCGAGCTGCCTCGCCTTCGCCTGCAACGGCTTCAGCTTTTCGTCCGGTAAATGCCAGGAGTCGTGCGGCTCGCTCGCCTCCGCCGTTTTGACTTCCCGCTGCATGAAGCGGCGCGTCGTCTCCTTGAGCATCCGCAGCTCGTCCGGCAGCTGCCAGCTTCCGAGCGGATTCATCGTGCGCTTTCCTTCTCGTTCATCGAACGGGTCGCGGCGCCGCGGCGCGCTCGCTCCGCGGCCGTCGCGCTCGCATCGACGCGATAGATGGTGCGCTCGCCGAGCGGCTGCGCTTCGGCGATGACGGCGGCGTAATCGCGCTCGGCGGTTGCGCGGCTCACATAACCCAGGTTGAGGTCGCGCTCGATGTCGGCGACATCGCGCTCGAGCGGATCGCCGAAGCCGCCGCCGCCGGGCGAGCATGCATGGACGCCGTCGCCCGCGCCCAGCGCCGCGTTCTCGTACTTGCTGCGCATCTCGGGCGTCCACGTGTTGCCGCCGGTGCGGAATTCAACGCGATTGGGTAGCGCGGACTTGCCTCCGCCAACGCCGAACGGCGCGTAATCCGCGCGGTCGCCGAGCACCGTGGTCACGCAATCAGACCACGCGGTGAACTGATATTCGGTGCCGCAACCGCCGCGATGCCATCCGGCGCCGCCGGAATCCTCGCGCATCCGGAAGAAGTCGAAGCGCAGCGGAAAGCGGTGCTCGCACATCTCGAGCGACATGAAGTTAGCCATCGATTGCGGCGGTGTTCCGTTGACGAGACCATCCGTCGCCTTTGTCGCCCCATAGCCGCCGGGATAAGGAAAGACGCCGACAAAAAAGTTGCCCTTGTCGGGGTGTCGACCGCCGACGGTGCACACACCGATCGTGCCGAACGACGCCGCGGGCACGCGATCCGGCAACGCCTGCGCGAGCGCGCCGAACACGACGTCGATGACGCGCCCGAGCGGCTCCAGGTAGCCGCCCACCGCGCTCGGATATTCGGCCGAGAGCATCGTGCCGTCAGGAAGTGTGAAGCTCGCCGGACGGAACGCGCCGCCGTTGACCGGGACCTCCGGGAACACGTGCTTCATCGCGACATAGCAGCTCGACATCGTCGTGTTGCGCGACAGATTGACAGGCCCGCGCGAGGTCGGTGCGGTGCCGGTGAAGTCGAAGTGCAGATCGGAATCTTTGACGGTGAGCGCCAGTGCGACCTTGCGCGGCTCGTCGACGATGCCGTCGTTATCGATATAGTCCTCGAAGCGATACGTGCCGTCCGGAATCTCGGCAATGTACGAGCGCATCTGCTGCTCGGAGCGCCGGATCATCTCGTCGATGCAGGCTTGCAGCCGCTCGACGCCGTAGCGCACGACCAGCTGATCGAGCCCGCGCTTGCCCACGCCGAACACGTTGGTCATCGCGGACAGGTCGCCCGCGATCTCGTTCGGCAGCCGGCTGTTCGCGCGCAACATCGCGATCAGCGCTTCGTTGAGGCGACCGTCGTCATACAGCTTCACCGGAGGAATGACGGTGCCTTCCTGATGAATCGATTGCGCATTCGGCGCCCAACCGCCCGGCACGCTGCCGCCGACGTCCATCAGATGGCCCGTGCTCGCCAGCAGCGCGAACAGCTTGTCGCCGACGAAGTACGGTGCGACGAGCTGCGTGTCCTGCAAGTGCGTGCCGCCGATATACGGATCGTTCAGCACCCAGACGTCGCCCGGTTTGAAGCCACCTTGCGCATTCGCGATCTTGACGACGTTCTGCGTGGTGAATTGCATGTTGGCGAGGAACACCGGCAGGCCGTAGCGTCCCTGCGCGACCGTCTCGCCGGTGTGCGGATCGAAGATGCCGTGTGCGCAGTCGTTGGTCTCCGAGATGATCGGCGAGATCGCGGCATGGATAAGATGCAGATCCATCTCGTCGGCGATCTGCTCGAGCGAGCCGCGTACGACGGCGAGCGTGACCGGATCGATGCTCATTTCTCTACCTCCTTGCGCCCACCGCGCCGTACGAAGCGACGTCCGTGTCGGTATCGTGTCGATCGCTCGCGGACGGGCTCTTCGAGCCTTGGCTTCGCCCCGCTCGCTCATTCCAGTTCCACCAGCAAGTTGCCCGCGGCGTCGACCCGCGTCACCATGCCCGGCTCGACGACGGTCGTGCAGTCGTTCTGCTCGACGATCGCCGGGCCATCGAAGCTCATGCCGGGCAGCAGATCTTCGCGAGCGTAGATCGCGGTGTCGTGCCAGCCGCCGAAATAGACCGGACGACGCTTCATCGGCCGCGGCATGCCGTGGCCCGCCTTACGCGCGCTCTTGCGCGCAAGGCCGCCGCGCTTTCCGACCACGCGCGTGCGCAGGTTCACGATCACGGCCGGGATATCGCCGAGCGTGTTACCGAACTCGGCCGCGTACGTCGCAACGAACGCCTCACGCAACTGGTCGGCGTCCCAGCGCGGCTCGATGCGCACGCGCAACGCATGGATCTGCCCCGCGTACGCCATGTCGGCGAAATGCGCGACCTCGATGCCGCTGTGCGGCGCGTCGGCCTTGGTGAGCTGTGCTTCGCCTTCGGCGCGCTGGCGCGCAAGCACCTCGTGTATCGCGCCGATGTCCGCGCGGTCGAGCCGCTGCTCGAACGTCTGTGAATAGTCGTAGCGGATGTCCGCGATCGCGCAGCCCATCGCGCACAGCACGCCCGGATAGGGCGGCACGAGCTCGGTCTTGATCCCGACCTCTCGGATCAGCGCGGCGCCGTGCATCGGGCCGGCGCCGCCGAACGCGACCATCGCGAAATCGCGCGGGTCGAGTCCCTGCTCGATCGAGATGAGCCGAATGCGCCCGGCCATGCGCTGGTTGACGACGGCGAGCACCGCTTCCGCGGCCTCCTCGACGCTCAAGCCGAGCCGCTTGCCGAGGTCGGCGAACGCGGTGCGCGCCGATTCGACGTCGAGGCTGATCTTGCCCTTGCCGCCGATCGGGCTGTCGACTGCGATGCGGCCGAGCACGAGGTTGGCGTCGGTCACCGTCGGCTCGACACCGCCGCGCCGATAGCAGATCGGCCCCGGCACCGAGCCCGCGCTGCGCGGACCGACTTCGAGGATGCCGCCGCGATCGATCGACGCGATGCTGCCGCCGCCGGCGCCGATCGTGTGTACGTCGATCATCGGGAGCCGCAGCGGCACGCGGAAATCGAGATCGGTCTTCTCGGCAACGCGCGGCTCGCTCTTGATCACGACCGCGACGTCGAAGCTCGTCCCGCCCATGTCGGCGGTGATGATGCGGTCGAAGCCTGCTTCCTTCGCGAGCCCAGCCGCGGCGATCACGCCGGCGGCAGGTCCCGAGCGCACGATGTACGCCGACCGGCGGCCGAGCTGCGACAGCGGCGACAGCCCGCCGTTCGACTGCATGATCAGCACGTCGCGCTCGTAACCCCAATCGCGAAGCTTCTGTTGCAGATTGCGTGCATAGCGCGACACGAGCGGCTGCAGGTAGCCTTGCACGGCCGCGGTGCTCGTACGCTCGAACTCGTAGTACTCGCGGATCACGCCGGTCGACGTGACGATCTCCCACGAGGGATTCGCCGCCACGAGCAGCTTGGCGATTCGCTCCTCGTGCGCCGGGTTTGCATAGGCATGCATCAGCGACACGACGATCGCGTCCACGTCCTGTTGCTTGAGCACCGCGGCGAGCGCGTGCACTTCGGCCTCGACAAGCGGCACCAGCACGCCGCCGCGATAGTCGATACGCTCGGTCACTTCCCAGCGACGGTCGCGGGGGATGAGCGGTTGCTGCACGCCGTAGAGTCCGTACATGAGCGGCCGGTCGCGCCGGCCGAGCTCGAGCACGTCGCGAAAGCCGCGCGTGGTCACGAGCGCGCAACGCGCGCCCTTGCGCTCGATCACCGCGTTGGTCGCGATCGTCGTGCCGTGCAGCAGCGCCTCGAGTTGCGCCGGGTCGATCTCGGCGGCACGCAGCGAATCGAGCAGCGCGCGCGACGGGTCGTCCGGCGTGGAGGGCACCTTCAGAATCTTCTCCGCGCCACTCTGCGAATCGACGCAATACAGATCGGTGAACGTGCCACCGACATCGATGCCAACGACCGCGCTCACTTCGCCTCCTTACTGCCGGATCGCTTGCGGCTCGCGCGGCGGCCGCTCGCGGAACCCGCCGACGCTCGAGACCGTTTCCGTGCTGCCTTCTTGCCGACCGGGGATGGCTCGCTCGGACCCGCTACGATCGCGCCCTTCAACGCAACGTCGCGCGCTGCCGACACATGCCGCGTCATCCTGCGCCGCGCGGCGTCGGCGTCGCCGGCGACGATCGCCGCGAGGATCGCGCGATGGATCTTCAGCGTCTGCGCGCGCACCTCCGCCGAATCGAACGCCTCGAGCTCGGTCGCGTCGTGGATCGCCTGCGCGAGCACTTCCATGAAGCTCACCAGCAACTCGTTATGGCTCGCGTGCACGACCGCCATGTGCCACGCGAGGTTCGCGTCGAGATATGCGGGCAGGTTGTCGACAGCGGCTTCGACCGCTTCGGTCTTCGCGACGAGATCGGCGAGATCGGCGTCGATTCGATTGCGGGCCGCACGCTCGGCGGCGAGCGCTTCGAGCACAGTGCGCACGTCGTGCAGATGCTCGGCGCTGATGTTGCGGCCCCAGATGAACAGCTCGAGCTGGCGCGACAGCTCGTCACCGGCCGGCCGGCGCACGCGCGCACCGCCGCCGCGGCCGGGCCGGATCTCGATCAGTCCGTCGAGCTCGAGCATCCGCAGCGCTTCGCGCACGCTCGTGCGACTGAGGCCCGTCTGCATCGACAGCTCGCGCTCGGCCGGCAGCGCGAGCCCTTCGGGCCACTGGCCCGAGCGGATGCGGCTGCGCAGCTCCTCGGCGAGCACATCGGATGCCTTGGGAGCCGTGATCCGGCTGACCGTAATCAGGGGTGCGCGTGAGTCGTCGTCAGGCATTTCGTCGTCCGCTTCGCGAGGTGCGATCGCTTCCCCGGCCGCCCTATTCCGGCTCAATGCCCGCCGTCGCGACGTTGACTCGCTTCGGATACCAAAGCGCAAATCCGACTTGCATGGTCGCTCCGCGTTTCAGAAGCAGGCCAGCGCACCAACAAGTTCAGCGCGAACAAGCCCGACAGAGGCCATCGTAGCTTTGGTCCAACCTTTTTGTCAAGCCAATTATTGGACCAAACCGCGCGCGCGGACGCACCAGTCAGCGACGGACCTGCGCGAGGCTGTACGCATCAATAACTTGCGCCTACGGCGGTCCGCGCATCGCTTCCGTAGCGAGCGCCACTGGGACGGACTGATTCACGCGCTTCTCACGCGCGCGTCCTCCGCTCGAACCGTGGAATCGGCTCAACGAGGCTGATCCTTGAACTGCGCTCTGAGCCCTCGGCGGACCCGCCGCACGTAAAAGGGCCCTGCAAGGACCAGCAAGAGCGGAATCGCGACCACCAAGTTCGCGAGCGCTGCACCTACGCGCTCGAGCAACCCGAAGCCTGTCGCGGAATACCGAGTCAAAAATACGGTGAGCGCCACGGCAAGCGTCATGCCCATAATTTCGGTCCAATCAAGCTTGGCGCCCTTTGCTTTTTTCAAAGCGCGTTCGCGATCGGCAGGATCGAACTTGCGTAGCTCTGGATACAGCCAGTACTCCCACCGCTTCGGCACGTCTTCTCCTGGCGCTATCCCGTCATCAACCGGACGCGACGACCCGGCACCTACGCGAAATAGCCAATGACGAGTAAGGTCATGAGCATGATCAGCATCAACATTGCCATCGTGCCCGATTGCCACGTGCGTGCGAAAACCCCGTCCGAGTCATGCAACCGACGCACCGCACCGGAAACATGGGCACCTCCATCGCGAAGCCTCGCCGTGATTCGATCGCGCGCTGCCGTCACCCAACCTTCAATACGCTCGACTGCGGCAACCAGGAACGCGCGATAGAACCAATCGAAGTCGAGCGTGATCGTCAGGGTCCGCTGCAGCCATTTCAGCATGACAAAGAAAGCGAGGCCCGAGAAAAGCAGCAGCTGCAATTGCGAGACGACGTGTGCGCCCGTGTAGGGCTGGAAGTCGACGGGATACGGAAGCAGGCGATAAAGAGGCTCGTAGAACACACCCAACCCCACGCAAAGGATGGCGAACAAGATCATCGCAAGGCGCATGTTGAGCGGCGGATCCGGCGGCCGCAAGCCGGAATCCTTCTGAAAGAACACGAACCAGGGGAACTTGATCCCCGCATGTAGAAATACGCCAGCCGAGGCCACGCCAAGGAGGAGCCATACGACGAATAGGTGCTCGTCTGCCGCGGATTGCACGGTCATTGATTTGCTGACAAAACCAGACGTCAGCGGGAACGAGGAGATGGCGAGCGCGCCGACGATTCCGCACAGCGCCGTGATCGGCATGCTCTGGAAAAGGCCGCCGAGGTCGGTGCACTTCCGTTTGCCGGTCATGTAGAGCACCGATCCCGCCGACATCAGCAGCAGCGCCTTGTAGAGAATGTGGGTGAAAGCGTGCGCTGCCGCCCCGTTCAAGGCCATTTCGGTGCCGATACCGATTCCGGTCACCATGAATCCCACTTGGTTGACAATGCTGTATGCGAGGATGCGCCGCATGTCGTTTTCGAGCAGCGCATAGATAATTCCGTAGAACACCATGTAAAGCCCGATGTAGATGAGCGGCTCGGCGCCGGGGAAACCGCGCATCAACGCGTAGACAGCGATCTTGGTAGTGAAAGCCGACAGGAAAACAGTGCCACTCCAAGAGGCTTCCGGGTAAGCATCGGGGAGCCATGCCGAGATCGGAGGCGCACCGGCATTGACGAGAAACGCCGCCAGAATGAGCCATTGGCTGAGCCCATGCGGCGCCATCGCAACGAATTGAAGCGAGCCCGTCTCCAGCGCATGTCCGGCGACTCCGATCATTAGCAGCACACCACCGGTCAAATGGATCATCAGGTACCGGAGGCTCGCCTGGTAAGCCAAATTGGTGCCAGCGCTCCAGATGACCAGCGTGGAGCCAATCGCCATTAGCTCCCAGAACACGAACACCGTGAGCAAGTCGCCGGCGAACGTCACGCCCAGCGCTGCTCCCGCATACAGAAATGCAGCCGGCAGTTCGAGTCTCGACGGCTGGTTGAGCGCGAACAGCGCTCCCCCGAACGCCATCAGCGCAAAGATTGTCGCAAATAGACGGGAGAGCTTGTCCACTGCGAACGGGATGATCGAGTAACCGGCAAGTCGACCGCCCCATATCACGCCGTCGCCGACACTCCAGACCATTACCAGCGCAACGAGCGGCACGACGAGCGCCACGGTGCTTCGCGCACGACCGCGCAGCAGCGCCACCAGCAATGCGCCGAACATCAGCACGAGACCAGGATGCAGGTCAGGCATCGCCCGCCTCGTCGTCGTAGTAAGTATCGGGACGCTTGAGAACGACGCCGATGGCCTTGGCGAGTACGATGAGCACTGCGCACGCAACAAACCCGAATAATGCGTAGAAGCCGAACAACCGTTCCACGTCGAAATGCGCGTCGTGCGTGACAAAGACTTCGACAAACACAACTGCCGCCAGGACGGCGACAAATAGTCTCCACAGCTTACGGATTGTCTCCGGGCGCGTTAGCCAGTGCTGTTCCATCAGTCAACTTCCAAGCAGGCCGCGCGCCAGCGCGAGAGGCACGTCGGCGAAAAAGAACAGCAGGATGGTCATTGCCGCCGTTGCGACAAGCGCGACCACCATCGTCCACGGCGCCTCGCCATGCGGCTTGTCCGCTGTCGATGATCCGCGCAGAAAAGCGCGATACACGATCGGGACGAAGTACCCCGCGTTCAACAGCGTGCTCGCCACTATGACCGCGAGCGCAGCCCAATGCTGCGCCTGTAACGCGCCGGTCACGATGTACCACTTGCTGATCACGCCCGCGGTCGGCGGCAACCCGATCATGGATAAGGAGGCGACGGCAAAAGCTGCCAACGTCCAAGGCATCCGGCGCCCTATGCCGTCAAGCTCGCTTACTTGCGTCTTGTGTGACGCGGTGTAGATAGCCCCGGCAGCGAAAAACAGCGTGATCTTTCCGAACGCATGAGCGGCGATATGCAACGCTGCTCCGACAACCGAAATGGGAGCAAGTACGGCCGCCGCGAGCACCACATAGGAAAGCTGACTAACCGTCGAATAGGCAAGCCGGCGTTTCAGGTTGTCGGCACGCAGCGCAACGATGGACGCCGCAATGATGGTGAACCCGGCAACGTACGGCAGCCACGCGAGGTTCGCGCCTGCGGCATCGAATCCGAAGGTGTAGACAATGACCTTTACCACTGAGAAGACACCGGCCTTCACCACCGCGACGGCGTGCAACAGCGCGGAGACGGGCGTCGGAGCGACCATCGCGGCGGGCAGCCAGCGATGAAACGGCATGATCGCCGCCTTGCCGATCCCGAACATGAAAAGTGCGAGCAGCACGGTAGCGCCAAAGGGCGAAATCCTCCCTTCGAGGATTCCGCCCGGCACGAAATCCAATGTGCCTGCAAAAAGCCAGGTAACCACGATGGCAGGAAGAAGCAGCGCTGTCGATGTGAAGAGAAGGACGCCGAGATAGGTACGCCCACCGCGCCTCGCTTCGTCGTCGCCGTGATGCGTGACCAGCGGATACGTGACGAGTGTCAACATCTCGTAGAATAAAAACAAGGTCAGCAGGTTTCCCGAGAAAGCAACGCCGATCGTGCTCGCGAGCGCGAGCGCGAAGCAAACGTAAAATCGCGTCTGATGCGATTCGTGGTTGCCCCGCATGTAGCCAATCGAGTACAGCGAGCTCAAAATCCAGAGCCCCGATGCAATCAGCCCGAACAGCAAGCCAAAGGGCTCGACGCGAAATTCCAGTGCGAGGCCGGGGAATAGCTCCACCAAGCGAAGAGTTGGCCGATCGCCCGCAAGCACGGCTGGCAGTAGCGACGCAACTGCGATGAATAGCGCCCCTGCTGCGGCCAGCGTGAATGCCTCACGCAGATTCGGCGCCCGATCGCTTGCCGCAACCAGCGCCGCGGCGCCGACAGGCACGACGAGTGCAGTTGCGATAAGCGCTTCGGGTGTCATCGCACGCTATGAAGCAGGAGCTCCGCGGCGCTGCTCGCGAAGCCGATGTTGAATGACGTCCACACGCCGAAGTAAATGCAGGCGCCTACCATCAACCACGCCGGCAGCAACATGCTGAGCGGCATCTCACCACGGCGCGGTGCTTCCGGTCCTGGCGCCTGCAAGTACGCCGCTTCAACGAAGCGCCAGACGTAGGCAACCGCGATGAGCGAGCTCGCAACGATGAGCGCCGCGAGCCACCAGTAGCCTCGTTCCAGCGCTCCAACGACGAGATACCACTTGGTCGTGAAGCCGGCCGTCGCCGGGACTCCGATCAGGCTCAGGCCTGCGATGACAATCCCCAACGATGTGAGCGGCATCCGCTGGCCAAGCCCGGCGATCGCCGCAAAGCTCGTTCCCCCGCAGCGCAGCGAAATACCTCCGGCAAGCAGGAAGAGCGCACCTTTCGTCACGCCGTGATTGAACAGATGTGCAATCGCACCGGTCAGCCCCGCGGCATTGGTCAGCGCGATTCCAAGCGTGATGTAGCCGATCTGGGCGACGCTCGAATACGCGAACATCCGCTTCAGATCCGACTGGAAGACTGCCACGAGCGACATCGTCACGATGGCGACAACCGATAGAGCGAGCAGCACGTCGTCCAGCGGTAGCGTTCGAAACACGAGCGCATTGCCGAACACAACGTAGTAGAAGCGCACCAGCACATACAGCGAAACCTTGGTTGCCGTAGCCGCGAGGAACGCGGTTACGACTGAAGGCGCATATGTATAAGCGTTGGGCAACCATTGATGCAGCGGAAAGAGCGCGAGCTTCATCCCGACGCCCACGGTGATGAAGGCGAGCGCGGCGAGCACGGGACGCAGCTCGTGAACGGTCGCCATGCGAACGGCAAGATCGGCGAGGTTGAGTGTACCGGTCATCAGATACAGCAGTCCGATGCCGATCACATAGAACGTAGCGCCGATAGTGCCCAGCACCAGATACTGGAAAGCGGCAAACAACGCCTTCCGCCTCTGTCCCAGGGCGATCAGCACATAAGCGGACAGCGACGAGATCTCGAGAAATACGAACAGGTTGAAGACGTCGCCGGTAATCGTTATACCAAGCAGCCCCGCAAGGCAAAGGCAGTACATCGAGTAGAACAGGTAGCGCCGCTCGCTCGATAATTCCGCCGCCACGCTCGTTCGCGCGTACGGCATGACAATCGCACCGATGAATGAGACCAGCACCAGCACGAACGCGTTGAGCCGATCGACGCGGTACTCGATTCCCCACGGCGGTGGCCAGTTGCCGATGGCATACGAGATAACGCCCGACTGGGCCGTGCGCATTGCAAGCTCTACCGCGATCGCCAGTCCGATCCAGCTGACGGCTGTCGCGAGCGACCATGCGAACGCTTCACGGCGCACGACCACGATGAGCGGTGCGCTGATCAGGGGTAGCACCACCTGGAGCGCCGGCAGGTGCTCGGAAATCATCGCACCGGTTGTTGTTCCGCAGCGCGGTCGCGCTCGAGGATTTCGTCCTCTTCGATCGTGCCATAGGCTTCGCGAACGCGCACGACGATCGCGAGACCGAGGGCGAGCGTCGCGACGCCCACCACGATTGCGGTCAGAATCAGCACATGGGGCAGCGGATTGGAGTACGTCTTGAATGCCTCAGAAATGATTGGCGCGGTTCCCCCGATGAGCTTGCCGGGCGCGATGTAAAGCAGGTAGACCGAGGTCTGGAAGATGCCGAGACCGATCAACTTCTTCACCAGGTTTCCGCGGGCGATCGTGATGAAAAGCCCCGCGATCATCAGGAAGATAGCGATCCCGTAGCTGTAGTGGCTCGCGAGCGCCATCAATCCTCCGGATCGTGCGTGCGTCCGGCGAACATGTAGAAGATCTTGAGCATTACGCCGGACACCGTCACCGCGACGCCGACTTCGATCCAGAAGATGCCGCGCTCCTGGCCGTGCACCGGATTCGGATCGAGCACGAAATAGTCGAGGTAATTGCCGCCGAGCAGCAACCCTGCAATGCCGACTCCCGCATAGATCAGCACCCCGCCCGCCATCATCGTCTCCACCACTGCGTCCGGCAGCAGCCGGCGGGCGTCGGGCAAACCGAAGATCAATGCATAGAAGATGATGCCAGCTGCGATGATGACGCCCGCCTGGAACCCGCCCCCTGGTCCCAGCTCACCGTGGAATTGCACATACAGCGCGAACAGTAATGTGAACGGAATGAACAGCTTCGCGACGACACGCAGGACGAGATCGCCTCTCATCGTGCCGCCTCGTCACGACGCCGGCGACGCAACAGCGCAACAACCCCGGCGCCAGCCGTAAACACTACGGTCGTTTCCCCGAGCGTGTCGTAGCCCCGATAGCTCGCGAGTACCGCGGTGACCACGTTGGGCACGCCCGTCGCCTTGAGCGATTCGTTCAGGTACCGGGGCACGACGTGCGTATGGATCGGCGCGTCCGGATCGGAAAACGCGGGCAATCCAAGCGTTCCGTACACGAGCGCGCCGGCGACGCCTATGGAAATCAACAACGGCACAGCTGCTCTGTGAGCGGGCTTGGCCTCCTCCCCTTTGGTTAGGTATAGCGCGCCAAGCAACAGCACCGTCGACACGCCCGCTCCCACCGAGGCCTCGGTCATGGCGACGTCGACCGCGTCGAGAGCAACCAGCACCGACGCCATTAAAAAACTGTAGATGCCGGCGAGAACGACTACGGCGAAGAGATTTCGCTGCACGGCCATGGCGACTACCAATATGGCCATGAACGTCAGCAGCGTGTTGATGATCAGCGCTTCGATGGTTCGTCTCCAGGTGCGAGCAGCGGTTGCAGGCCACGGACGAAAGCTGCCTTGACCAATGCGTGTGTGGCAGCAGGGCTCGTAAAGAAGATGAACAACCCGAGGAACAGCAGCTTCACGGCAATCAGCGTGAATCCTGCTTGCAGGATGAGACCGACGATCAGGAGTCCTGCACCGAGCGTGTCGGTAACGCTGGCTGCGTGCATGCGGGTAAAGAAGTCCGGCATGCGAATCAGGCCCAATGCCCCGATTATGGAAAAAGCACCGCCGGTGACCAGACACAGCCAGCTCACGATTTCAATCGCCATCGTCACAGCTGCCTCTCTTCACCCGGATCACCGAGGTTACCTCGCTGGAAGAATTTGAGAACTGCAATCGTTCCGACTACGTTGAGTAGACCGTACGTGATGGCGATATCAAGGAACTCCGGACGTCCGGTGAGAAAACCGATGACTGCGAGCAGCATCATTGCTATCGTGCCCACCGTGTTGCCGGCCTGCACGCGGTCGAAAACGGTTGGGCCAAGAATTGCTCGAACAAGGACGAGTGCAAGGCTGACGAGAAGTGCGACCGCTGCTGCCGCGAACATCATCGGGACTCCTCCAATCGGGTGATTCGCCGATCCATTTCGCTGTCGACCACACCCTCGGCACCCGCTCGCTTAAGTGCGTGCACAAGAAACTCCCCCGGTCTTGCCTCAACGGTGATCGTGCCAGGCGTCAGCGTAATGGAGTTCGCATGCGTCACGAGACCGACTACGCTTTGCTGCGAGGGCTTGAAGCGAATCAGCGTCGGACTGATCGGCAAACGCGGATGAAGGATCGCCTTGGAGACATCCCATCCTGACTTGGCGATCTCCTTTAAAAGCCACGGCCAATAGGAAATCACGATCCGCCACAAGTCGATCGGATGACCTTCCCGATCGACCACTTCCATCCGCCGCCCGAAGAGCACGACAGCGATCGCTGAGCCAACGCCTGCAGCGATCAGGAACGGAGTGAAATGGCCGGATAGGAGCAGCCAGAAAGCAAACAGCAGGACAAATGCACTCAGGCTGCGCAGCATCGACTTCCTCCTCCCTGTCAAGCGGCGCTTTGTGCCATATCTACGTACCGCTTCGGCTAGCTCTCACAGGCCAGCGGCGTAAATTACCACAATCGGACAATGGGTTCGGGCCCTCGGGTCTTCGCCGTTGCGTTTCGTCGGCTGACGCACGGGGCGGCCTCCTCTAATGGGGTACTGTCGACGCTTGCCTCCGTCACCGGCTCGCCAGGTCTCGTCCATGCGGTGCAGCTCCGGCCGAATCGCACCATCGATGTTGATGTGCGCAGCCCTCATCGTCCTCGTAGGCCACATTATCGAGCGGAACGCCATCGCGATAGAATCGCTCGGCGAGTCCAACTGTTCGTCATTTCCGCTGACAGCTGAAGTCTCTACCCTGTGATTGTTCGCGAGTGCAATCAATCCCGTCGGCCTGTCGATTGCCAAGGGCAACGTTGGCGACGCCGGCGTGACTGCCGCGCACAGTTCATCGGCGCACTTGCGCAGACCGCCGTCGTAGCAACAGTATTGCTGCTATGAGCGCGCCGCTCCTTCTCCCCGCACAAGGCGCCGACCCTTCGCCCACCGCTACATCGCCGCGATTACTGATCGTCGCGACTGATTGGGACAAGGACCTGCGGGGCGCCGCCTATGTGATCGAGCGGTCACGCCAAAGCGGTCCCCTCTGCGTCCACGTGCTGTACGCATCGGCACCGATCATCGCGTGGCAGGTGCTGCGCTTCTGGGCCTGCGCGCGCGTCGTTTCGTGGCAGCGCGAACAAGGGGAACGACTGCTGCGCGCCTACCGCGATCGGCTCGGTGAAGCCGGCATCGCGCCGACCTGCCACGTGCGCCTCGACGAACCGGCAAAGGCGATCACGCAACTTGCAAACGAGATCGGCGCCGAGTGCGTCGTGCTACCGACGCCACCATCGACTGAGCTTCCGCCGTTCGGATACTGGTGGGGACTGCACAAGATCATTCGCCAAAGCGGTTTACCCATCGTGCTCGCGTGATGCCTCGGGTCAGGCCGCTTTCGCGGCACCATCGCGACACAGTCCAGCGCACCGCGGTTTAATTCAGCAACAGAGGCAAGCCACAATAGTTAGGCGTTTCGCGATACGTCGGATCCTTCCGGCCACGCCTCGGGCCACACCGCCTCGAATCGATCCACCGCATCTGAACGGTGGCCATCGCTGCCTTCAATTCCCTCTGAACCATAGCGATGGCCTGGCGTCGCGCGCGGCGACCACGCTTGCCGAGTGCGAGAGCCGGTTCGAGCAATTTTTGTCCTATTGCGGGAGAGACATCATGGCGCGCACTCGTACTCCATCGTGACGGTCGGCGCGTCATCGACAAAGAATACCGGCGTGTCGAGATCTATCCTCGGCTCGGATTTATCAGTCAAGAACACGCCGAGCGAAGGTTGGCGGACGAGATTGCTCGTGTAAATGCCGAGCTTGAGAGCAACGCGAATCGGCGTCCAAGATTCGCGGACTGCGCCGTACGCTATCTCGAGCAGTCGAAAGACAAGCGCTCGGTCGGGCTACTGCGTGGATGTCCGACTGCTTACTTCTTATATCGGCAAACTTGACGTACATCGGATCCACGACGGCACGCTCGAGCCCTTTGTCGATGACCGCATGGCGTCAGGCGCCACGGCTACGACTATTAATCGCAGCCTCGAAGTCGTGCGTACCATATTGAATCGCGCGGCACGCTCCTATCGTGATGATGAAGGCCGCCCGTGGCCCGAAACAATGCCGCCACTCATCACGATGCTCTTCGCGGTCAACACGGGGCTACGGGAAAGCAATGTCTGCGGACTGGACTGGACGTGGGAGGTAGCAGTGCCCGAAGTTGGCAGCGTGTTCGTGATTCCGCCCGAAGCGTCCAAGTCCGGGCGAGCCTACGTTGTGATTCTGAACGACACCGCTTGGTCAATTATCGAGACACAACGTCGTTTGCATCCGCTTTGGGTGTTCCCGTACCGCGGCAAACAAGCCAGTACGATGAACACAACATGGCGTGGCAGCGCGAGCGACGCGAGGAGGGACTGCAAGCTGTGCGCATTCACGATCTTATGGCACGAGCCAGCCAGTCGGCCATGCGTTGAATATCGCTAGCTCGCGCGAGCCATCAAATCGCGCACCGCCGCGGGACGCGGAATGGGTGCAATCGCGGTATATCCGGTCGTGGTCAATGCCGCTGCAGCGTTTGCGTATCGAGCGGCATCGAATATCGAGTCGCCCGCTGCCAGCCGCGCGACGAAGGCGCCGTCGAAGCAGTCACCGGCGCCGGTCGCGTCGACGCAATTCACCTTGTTGCCCGGAATGCGCCGCCGCTGCGCGGCGTGACCAGCGATTACTCCCTCCGGCCCGATCTTCAGCGTGACCGCCTTCGCGCCTAGCGCAAGGCACCAGTCGTAAATTGCCTCGGGATCGTTCAGGCCGCTCAGAATGCGCACGTCATCGAGGCTGGGGAGGAAATGGTCGCTCATTCCTGCGGTCGCGCGGATGATCGCTTTCGCACGCTGCAGATTCCATAGTTTCATCCGCAAGTTGGGATCGTACGTGACCTTCACGCCGGCCGCGCGCGCCGCCTCGATCGCATGGAACACGGTATCGCACGCGCTCGCGCTGATCGCCTGGCTTATGCCGGAAACGTGCAGGTATTTCGCCCGCCGGATCAGCTCGACTGGCACGTCCGCGGGGCGCATGCGACTCGCCGCGGAGCCTGCCCTCAGATAGGCGAAGGCGTGGCCGGCCGCCGAGTGGGTGACGAAGTAGATGCCCGTGTTCGCGTTCTCGTCGATCGCCACGCCGCTCGCATCGACGCCTTCCTCGCGCCACAGCGCGAGCAGCGCCTTGCCAAAGGCGTCGCGGCCGATGCGCGTGATGTAGCCGACGCGCGCACCCTGGCGCGCCGCCGACACGGCGAAATTCGACGTATCGCCGCCGAAGCCGCGCCGGTACTCGAGCGGAGCGTCGGGATTCTGGTTGAATTCGATCATCGGCTCGCCCAGCGCGACGATATCGAATCCTGTGCTTCCGAAAGAGGTCTGACTCATCGCGGATTCATGCGGGTGACTGCGCATCGGCGTCAAGTCGCCTGGGTTCCACGTCGATTCGACCTTGCAGAGCTAGTTCGGACGTGCCCGCAGCGCAGCGGCTTCGCGGGCCAACGAAGTGATGCGCATCCAGTCGGCCGCGGTGATCGCGTCCTTCGGCGTTAGCCATGAACCACCGACGCACGCGACGTTGGGCAGCGCGAGAAAGTCCGGCGCGTTCGCGGCGGTAACGCCTCCGGTCGGACAAAACGTGATGTCCGGAAACGGTCCGGCCAGCGCCTTCAGCATGCCGATGCCGCCCGCCTGCAGCGCGGGAAAGAGCTTCAGCTCAGTGAAGCCGGCGGCCTTGGCCGCAATGACATCGGAAGGTGTCATGACGCCGGGCAACAGCGGGAGGCTGGCGCGATGTGCAGCATCGACCAACGCCGGCGTAAGACCTGGACTGACACCGAAACGTGCACCCGCTGCGACGGCTTGTGCGAAATCCTCAGGGCGCGTGATCGTGCCCACGCCGACGATCGCGCCCTCGACCTGGCGAGCGATCGCTGCCACGGCACCAATGCCGGCCGGAGTTCGCAACGTGACCTCGAGTACACGGACGCCGCCGGCGACCAATGCTCTTGCGAGCGGCACCGCCTGGTCGACATCGTCGATCACGATCACCGGGATCACCGGCCCTACTCGCATCATTTCGCGCACGTCCACCGCATCGCTCCTTTCAATCCACGCTCGTGCGCGCAAACAGATCCGAACCGCTGGTGAAAGCTTATTCCGCGCCGGCGAACGCGAGCTGCACCTTCATCGCCCGCGCCTTGTCGCCGGCGAACTGGAAGGCCTCGATCGCCTGCTCGACCGGATACGTGGCAGTCAAGAGTGGCCGCATATCGACGCGACGATTGGAAATCAGGTCGACCGCCCAGCCGAACTCAACGCCGGTTCGGAATGCGCCGCACACCTCGAGCTCCTTGGTCACGACCGAGTTCACAGGCAGTGTCGCTTCACCCCCGAGTCCGACCAACACCACGGCACCGAGAGGTCGCGTAACTTCGAGCGCGCCCACCAGCGCACGTGGGTTACCGGAGCATTCGAACGTCATGTCGAAATATCCCTTGTGATGCATGTAAGGCGCCAACGCATCGGCCTTCTCGGCCACATTGAGGGTTCGATCGGCACCGACCTTCGCCGCCGTGGCGAGCGGCGCAGAGCTGACATCCGTCACCACGATCTCGCTTGCGCCGCCCTGCCGCGCGGCGATGATCGTCAGGCAGCCGATCGGCCCGCATCCCGTTACCAATACCTTCTTGCCGAGCACCGAGCCGGCACGGGTCGCCGCGTGCAGCGCCACCGAAAACGGCTCCGCGAACGCAAGTTCATCGAGACGTACATCGGGCTTCACCGCGAATGCCTGCTCTTGCGCGATGACGATCTCGTCACGGAACGCACCTTGGACGTGCGGAAAGCGCATTGCACTGCCGTAGAAGCGCACATCGAGACACTGGTTGGGATGTCCTTCGATGCAGTAGCGACAGTGACCGCACGGGCGGCTCGGGTTGACCGCTACGCGATCGCCGACGCTGACCCGCGTGACACCTCCGCCGATCGCGGCCACGATGCCGGCCACTTCGTGTCCGAGGATCATCGGTTCCTTCAGGCGAATCGTGCCGAATCCGCCATGCTGGTAGTAATGCAGATCGGATCCGCAGATTCCGCCCGCGGCGAGAGTCACCTTTACCTCACCGGGACCCGGACTGCTCGCCGGAGGCATGTCTTCGACTCGCAGATCGAGGGGAGCGTGAACGACAACTGAACGCATGGAGGTTCCTTTCATCGTGTCATCCACTGTAACGGCCACATCACGATCTGCGGGACGAACACAAGCGCGAACAAGACGATGCTTTGCGCGATCATGAACGGCATAACGCCCTTGATGGCGCCACTCATGGGAATCTTGGCGACACCGCACACAACATTGAGCACGGTGCCCACCGGAGGCGTCACCAGCCCAATGGCGTTGTTCATGATGAACAGCACGCCGAAGTACACTGGATCGATGCCCGCTTGCTTGAGCACCGGCATGAGCACCGGCGTCATGATCAGCACCGTCGGCGTGAAATCGAGTGCCGTACCCACGACCAATACGAGTCCCATCAAAACGAGCGTCAGCAACGTCTTGTTGCCCATGAACGGCTGGACCATGTCCGCGAGCTGCTGCGGGATATTCGCCGTGGTGATGAGCCATGCCGATACGCCGGCGGCAGCGACGAGGAACATCACGATCGCCGTCGTCTCGGCTGCGCGGTAGATCAGGTGGAATAGATCCTTGAACTTTATTTCGCGGTAGATCGCCAAACCCACGACGAGCGAGTAGACGGCCGCGATGACCGCAGCCTCGGTAGGCGTGAAGACACCGATCTTGAGGCCGCCGACGATCACCACCGGGAGGATCAGCGCCCATAGCGCGCGCCGTGTCTCGACCACTCGTTCGTGGGTCGTGCGCTTGGCCTCGACCCGCGCGACATCGCGCTTGATGGACCAGCGCCAGGCAACCATGATGGCCAAGCCCATCAGAATGCCTGGAACGATTCCGGCGATGAAGAGCTTGGTGATGGACACGCCTCCGGCAACGCCGAACAGGATCATGCCGATCGAAGGTGGGATCACCGGAGCGATGATGCCGCCGCAGGCGATCAGACCACACGAGCGATTGATGTCGTATCCGGCGTTGCGCATCAACGGAACCAGCACGGCGGCGAGCGCGGCGGTGTCGGCGACGGCGGATCCCGACAACGAGGCCATGATCACCGCCGCGGCCACCGCGACGTAGCCGAGACCGCCGCGAATGTGGCCAACCCAGGCCATGGCCATCGTGATGATCCGACGAGTCATGCCCCCGGCGTTCATGAACTCCCCCGCGAGCATGAAGAATGGCACGGCGAGCAGCGGGAAGCTGTTTGCGCCGTCCCACATGTTCTGGATGATGATCTGCGGGTCCGTGAAACCCATGTAGAACATCATCGCGAGGCCACAGCCGATCAGCGCGAACGCGATCGGCATGCCGAGCGCCATGAGCCCCAGCAGCGACCCGATGAAGATGAATACGATCATGGCCGCACTCCGGCGCGCGCTTCCTGCGCCTTGATCTCTTCTTCCGCCTCGATTGCGTCTTCCAAGCCCTCCTCGTGGACTTCGATCAATTCGTTTTCCTGGACCTTTCCCAGGGCGAGGCGCACGAGGTGGGATGCGCAGATGATCGCGATCGCCGCGCCGGTGACATAGCTGATGCCGAACACCCACAGCGTACTGATCTGTGCGACGGGAGAAGAGGTGCCGGCGAGGATGTCATGTTGCAGCCACGTGCCGTAGAAGATGTAAAGGCTGCACACAAGCATGACGACTTGACTGATGGCCCAGCAGACCTTACGGCCGAGCACCGGTAACATCCGGACCACCATGTCCACACCGAGGTGGGCGCGGCGATGCATGCCGACGATCGCGCCGATGAACGTCATCCACACGAATGCGTAACGGGGCATCTCCTCGGAAATATCGATACCCGTATTGAAGAAGATCCGCAGCATGACATTGCCGAACACCATCACCAGCATCACGATCATGCAGATGACCATGACGATCTCGAGCAGCCGGTAGAACAGGTCGATCGTCCGTGCAAGCGCGTGGCCCATTGCCGTACCTTTCTTGCGGAAATCCGGTGTGAGCACACGGGCGAGCGCAGCTACGCCCGCGTGCTACTTCCCGATCGAGGGCACCCTTGGTGAAGGCATCCGTTCGGCGGGACTACTTCGCTCCGCGCGCCTTCTCGATCTCGGCGTAGAAGCCCTTCACGAAATCTTCACCGATGGTCGAAGAGAACTTGGCGACGACAGGCTTAGTCTTTTCCTGTATGCGCGCAAGCTCGGCCGGCGGCAGCTGGTTGACAGTGATGCCGGCCGCCTTGAATTTGGCGATGACGTCGCGATCGCCCTCATCGAGCAGTTTGCGCTGCAGCAGCCCTGCTTCCACCGCGGCCTTCTGAATCGCGGCCTGGTCCGCCGGCGACACCGTGTCCCAGAACTTCTTGGAGACGACGAGCGCGACCGGCGTATAGACGTGGTTGGTCACCGTAATGTACTTCTGCACTTCCTGCATCTTGTTGGCATACATGTGCAGCAGCGGATTCTCCTGTCCGTCGAGCGCCTTGACCTCGAGAGCTGTGAAGACCTCGGCAAACGCCATTGGCACGGCGTTCGCGCCGATACTCTTCCATGTGTCGAGTGCCACGGGGTTCGCCATGACGCGGATCTTGAGGTCTCTTACGTCTTCGAGCTTGGTGACCGGATGCTTGCTGTTCGACAAGTCTCGGAAGCCCATTCCCGTCCACGTCAGACCGTGCAGACCGGTCGGCTCGATCTTTTCGAAGATCTTCTTGGAAGAGGCACCGTCGAGAACCGCATATACCTCCTTCTCGTCGCGGAACATGAACGGCAAGTCCCAGACCTGCACTTCCTTGACGCGTGAAGACAGCGGCGCGAGCGTGCCGATGTAGAACTCCTGAGTTCCCGCCTGCACAGCCTGCAGCTGCTTCTCGTCGCTGCCGAGCACGGCGCTGTGGAACACCTGGATTTTTACGTTGCCCTTCGTGTTGGTCGAGACGAGCTCGGCGAACTTGTTCATCGCGACTGCCTGCGGATGGGTATCCGGCATCGCATGGCCGAGCTTCGCCTTGATCTCGGCGACCGCCGGCGTGGCGCCGAGAGCCGTCACTGCACAGATCGCGGTGAGCGCGATAAACCTCTTTGCAAAGCGTTGCTTCATCATGGTTCCTCCTGGAACAAGAGTATCGATTGGTTGCCATTGGCGGCGCCGCCTTCATTGCGTCGTGCTATGAAGGCGCACCAAATTGGTAGCCGACATGCTCGTTGCGCGCGTCGATGCGTTCAGAGCACAGCAAGCATTCCGCCGTCGACATAAATGATTTGTCCGTTGACGTAATCCGAAGCGTGCGAGGCGAGAAAAATCGCCGCGCCGATCAGCTCCTCGGGCTTGCCCCAACGACGCGCGGGCGTGCGCCCTTTGACCCAGGCGTCGAAGCTCGCGTTCTCGAGAAGCGCCTGGTTCATCTCGGTGACCATGTAGCCTGGGCCGATCGCGTTCGCCTGGATGCCGTGCTCCGCCCACTCGGCCGCCATCGCGCGGGTCAGAAGCTTGAGACCTCCTTTGGCCGCGGTGTATGGCGCTACCGTAGCCCTCGCAACTTCGCTCGTGAGGGAGCCGATGTTGATGACCTTGCCTCCGGTTCCGCGGCTGATCATGCGTCGGGCGACCTCGCGGCCGACGAGAAAGGCGCTCGTCAGGTTGGTGTCGATGACTCTCCGCCACTCGACGGCGGACAGATCGACCAGCGGTTTGCGCAGCTGGATCCCCGCATTGTTGACGAGGATGTCAATGGCAATACCCGAACTGTCGAATTTCGCGAAAGCCTGGCCGACCGCGTTCTCGTCGGTCACATCGAACGGTGCCGCAGTGACGTCGTACCCTTTTTCTCGCAGCGCGGTCGCGGCTGCGGAGAGGCGGTGGTGATCGGTGCCATTGATGATCAATCGGGCACCCGCTGCTGCGAGGCCAGCCGCAATCGCATTTCCCAGGCCACGGGAAGAGCCGGTGACCAACGCCGTGCGGCCAACCAGATTGAAAAGCGCGGTGGACATGATATTGAACTCCGACACTCAAGCCGAAGTGCGCCTTACGGTGGCATCGGAACGTTCGAAAACACCCGGCTGCAGCTCAACGCCGAGACCCGGACCCTCCATCGGATAGACATATCCGCTCTCGATTCGCGGCAGTGCGGTCACGATCTCGGTGTACCAACCACGGTAGAACGCGCGCACGGATTCCTGGATGAGCGTGTTGGGCTGGCTGAACGACGTGTGCACGGCCGCGATAAATCCGACCGGCCCCGTGCAATCGTGCGGAGCGAATGGACGGTGCCATGTGTCTGCAAGCGCGGCGATCTTCCTGCCTTCGGTGAGACCGCCGGTCCAGCAAAGGTCGACCATCGCGACGTCGAGCGCGTCGTGCTCGAGCATGTCCTTGTAGGGCCAACGAGAACCGAGCGTTTCGCTCGCACACACCCAGACGTTGGTCGAGCGCCTGTAGTCGCCCAGTGCCTGCGGGGAGTTCATGCGGATCGGGTCTTCGTACCACGTGGGCGCATAGGGCTCGATGGCGCGTGCAATCTTCTTCGCCGTCGGCAAGTCCCAAAGCGAATGGAACTCGACCATGATGTCCATCCGGTCGCCGACCGCTTTGCGGATTTTTTCGAACGGCTCGAGCGCCCGCTTCATTTGCGCCGCCGAGATGTTCATGCCTTTGTTCTCTTGCGCGGCCGGGTCGAACGGCCAGATCTTCATCGCATTGATCCCGCTTTCGAGTAGGCTTTCCGCCAGCGCGTCCGCGCGATTCATGAATGCATCGAGATCCTCGAACGGGCCCGCGCTTTCGCCAACGCTCCAGTTGGAAACGGGCCGGATGTTCGACGAGCGCACGTAGCGATAGCCTGCGCACGTGTTGTAGATGCGGAGCTTGTCGCGACACAGTCCGCCGAGCAACTGGTGAACGGGTTGCTGGGTGACTTTGCCGAAGAGATCCCACAACGCGATGTCGACCGCCGATGCGGCGCGATATTCCGCGCCGGTCGACGACTGCGCCATCGGGAGATTCACCATCTCGCGGTTCAAGGCCTCGATGTGCAGCGGGTTCTGGCCGATGAGTCGCGCGGCCAGCGTCTCGTGGACGTGGGCTTCGGCGGCGCCGGCGCCATAGAAGGTTTCACCGAGTCCGACAATTCCCGAATCCGTATGAACCCGTACCCAAAGCAGATTGGCAAACTCCGCCAGGCGAAGCGTTTCGATAGATGTGATTTTCATGACAGGATCGGAGGCCGTGGCACGTAAGCGATACGATCACCGGCGCGCGCGCGCCTTCTTGACCTCGGTGTAAAACGACTGCACGAACTCCTTGCCGATCGTGTCCGCGTTCTTGTCGATGACGGGTTGGACGGCAGCGCGGATCTTCTCGAGCTCGGCCGGTGGCATCTCGTTCACCGTCATGCCCTTCGACTTCAGCTCCTTCACGACTTCAGCGGCTTGCCGGAGCTCCTCGGCTCGTTCGAACGCCCGCGTATCCTCTGCCACCTTTTGAATTGCGCTCCGCTGCTCCGGAGCGAGGCTCGTCCACCACTTCTTCGATGCCAGAAGCGCGACCGGCGTGTACACGTGATTGGTAATCGTCAGGTACTTTTGCACTTCGTACATCTTGTTCGCGTACATGTCGACGACAGGGTGCTCGTATCCGTCAAGAGCGCGCGTTTCGAGCGCCGTGTAGACCTCGGTGAATGCCATCGGCACGGCGTTCATGCCCATCGCATTGAAGCTCGCCAGCGCCATCGGGCTTTGCATGACGCGCACCTTGAGTCCCTTCATCTCCGCCATCGAGTTGAGGGGACGCTTGCTGTTCGACATGTTGCGGAATGCGCCGCCTGCCCACACCAGGCCTTGGATGTTCATATCCGAAAGACCGTCGAGCATCTTGCGGCCCACCGGGCCGTCCAGCACATAAGCCGCTTCGGCGTCGGTTGCGAACAGGAAGGGGTAATCGAAGATCTGCAACTCCTTCTTTCGTCCCGCAATGGGAGAAAGCGCTCCGAGGTAGAGCTCCTGCACACCGCTTTGCAGTGCGATCAGCATCTTTTCCTCCGATCCGAGCACGGCGTTGCCGTAGACGTCGACCTTCACCTTGCCGCCGGTGGCCTTGTCCACCTCTGCGGCAAAGCGGTTCATGGCGACCGCACGCGGATGCGAGTCGGCGAACGAATGTCCGAGCCGAACATGCTTTACCTCCTGAGCCAGCGTGCTGACGCTCGCGCCGATCATCGCGGCTGTTGCAACGGTGAGTGCGAGCGACCTGATCATTTGGCGGCGGGCTGGGGTGTGCATGTGATTCCTCCGGAAGATCCATGTGGTGGGACAACGAATGTCATTTGCGGGTCGGACGACCGAGGCGCGATTGCGTTCCCGCTCTCGAGCGCGGACGAAGCCGCGAGCGGCGCAGCTGCGCGCCTGGCAGTGGAGACGTTCGTTGAAAACGGGCATCTCGGTGAGTCTAGTCCGCGGCGCACAGCGGTGGCAGCTGCCCTGCCGTTAGCGCAAATATGTCTTGACATGTAGTTAGAATACTGTGATATTTCACATCATGTCAACTACTGTTAGAAAAAATTTTGGCCAAGCATTTCGACCCCATTGATATCCCTCACGCAGCTCAAAAAAGCGTACCGCGCGGAGATGAAGGATTCCGCGGAGCAGCTCGTCCCGACGAGCCGTTGCCGCGACATCCGCAACCATTCAACCACGTCGCCGTGACAACCATGGCTAAGCGCACGCGAGGCAGTCCGGCTCCGGCAATCGGCAGCGATCGGCTCGGTGCGGCACCCAAACCGCAGCCCAATGGTCTGCTCAAGCAGGTCGACTTCGCCTACGAGCGCATCGAGCAAATGCTGGTCAATTGCCAGCTTCCGCCGGGTCGTTTCCTGGCGATGCAGGATCTTCAAGACCTCGTAGGCCTGGGACGTACGCCAGTGCATCAAGCCGTCAGCCGGCTCGCCTCGGATACGCTGCTGATCGTTCGCCCGCGGCACGGCCTCCAGATCGCGCCGATCAATCTCGCCCGCGAACGTGCCCTGTTGCCGTTGCGCCGCGATATCGAGCGTTTCGTGATCCGACTGGCGGCAAAGCACTCCGGAGCGTCGCAGCGCAACCAGATGCTCAGCTTGTTGCGGTCGCTACGGGAACCGCCCGAGAAACTGACGATCGATCGCTTCAACCTCGTGGACCGCAATATCGATGAATTGCTCATCGCGACGGCCGGTGAGCCCTTTATCGAACACACGCTGCGTCCGCTGCATACTCTTTTTCGACGTATTGGCTGGCTGTATCACACCAAGCTTGCCCGCGGCCGCAGCGTCGAACGCTCGGTGGCATGTCACATAAAGTTGCTCGACGCCGTCGCCAACCGACACGTCGAGCAGGCGCTCAAGGCACTGGACGAACTGATCGGCTTTGTCGACAGCATGTTCGACGTCCTCGAGCAGGAGATCGACGCTTCGCTTCTCGACTGCAGCCTCGCGTATCTGCGCTCCGATTGACTCGATACTGAGCTCGCACTTGCGTTGTTTAGTTGCCCCAGGCGTCGATGACCTGATCGAGTCCGACCCGGTAATCAGGAAACCTCGGCTTCCATGCTGATACGCGCGGCGTCGGAGCCTCAGGTGGCATGGACAATGCAGTTTGCTGCATGTGGTCTTCGCGAATGATCACCTTGGCGACGGGCTTCGAAAACAACGGCAGATGCAGCGGGGTTCGCCGGCCGACCCGATGCGCGAACGCATCCATCAGCTTCATGAACGAGACCGCGTGACCGTCGGTGGCGTAGAGAATCTTGCCCTCGTTTCGCGGTCTGGCAGCGGCGAGCAAGGCCGCAGCGGCATCGAACTGATGGAGGTGGTACTGCAGCGCCTTGGGCGGGCCGGACCAGTACGGCCGGCCGAGACGAAAGGCGTTGCGGTAAGCGCGCAGATCAGCGCTCTCCGGGCCGTACGGATAGCCGAGGCGCACGACGCATGCGGGCACCGGACCCGACAGCGCCAGCGCTTCGCATTCGAGGATGGCATCGACCGACGAGCGCAACGGTTCCTTCACACTGGCGCCACGCTCGACGGCATGCACGAAGGCGAAGCTGGCGTGGACGAGCATCGGCGCGTCACCCGCTTGGGCCGACCGCATCGCGCGGCGCGTTCCGGCCAGCGCCGTGCGGGCGAAATCCTTCCAAGCGTGGCCGTCGTGCAACAGAGTGTTCGCCTGCTGCCCGGCAAGGTTGATATGTATATTTTCGGTGGCGCTCGCGATACGCCGCTGCGCGAGCATGCCACCCAGTTCGGAGCGCCTTCCGGTGATCGATAAGCTCATGGTGTTGGACCAGCGTCAGGTTGCCCACCGCACAAGTCCGAGTACGCCGCGGGCGAGTTTGCGTTTTTCCGTCTTCCACGGCAGGCGGCCACACTGAGACGGCGATGACTGAAGGAACGACGTAGACTTTGTGGCAACGAGTCTACGGTCCGTGAACAATCCGATGAACGAAGATGCCATTCGTGGCGCAGACGCGCCCGATCCCCTGCTAACGGTCATGCGGTATCACCAGCAGACCAAACACCATTTTTCGCGCTATGCGCGCTCGCCTGGATACCTGGACTGGGCGAATCAGCCGAATCCGTTTCGACGATTCCAAGGATCGCCGCTCACCGCTTTACCGCTGCTGAAGCCTGACGAGGCGCCACGCTCGCCGCTTTACCACGACCTTTATCTTGATGATGCAATCGTCAGCACTCCGATTACCATTCGCAGCATTTCGCGATTTTTTGAGTATTCGCTCGCGATTTCGGCCTGGAAGCAGGCCGGCGAGGTGCGGTGGGCGCTTCGAACCAATCCGTCGAGCGGCAACCTGCATCCTACCGAAGGTTACTTGCTCATCGACGGAGTCGCCGGCCTGTCGCCGTTCCCTGGTCTGCATCACTACGCGGCCAAGGAGCATGCGCTGGAGCTGCGCGCCGAGTTGCCGCGAGACAGCTTTGATTGGCTCATGCAAGAATTCCCGTCACGCGCCTTTCTTGTCGGCTTTACTTCCGTGAACTGGCGGGAAGCGTGGAAGTATGGCGAGCGAGCGTTTCGCTATTGTCAGCACGACGTAGGGCATGCGATCGCAAGCGCGCGCATTGCGGCCCGAACTCTGGGTTGGCGCATGCTGCTGTTGGACGGGGTGGCAGACGAGACGATCGCCGCGTTGTTGGGACTCGATCGCGTCGAGGATTTCGAGGACGCCGAACGGGAACACCCGGATTGTCTCGCCGTCGTCTTTCCCACCGACCAAGCTCGCGGTCTTGCCGCCGGACAGACGATCTTCGTACCGCTGTCAATCGCCGCTCATGCTCTTCGCGGGCTGACGCGCCACACGTGGCACGGTAAGGCCAACAGGTTGAGTCGAGACGACCCGGTGTCATGGGAGGCCATCGATCAGGTGGAACTTGCGTCGTGGAAGTCGAGTACCGAACACAGGATCGTCGAACTGAATCGCGACCGTTCTTCCGGAAAGAGTCGGACCAACGACGATCCTCGCGCGCCGAGCATCCATTCGGATCCGCCAACGGCCGGACAGGTAATTCGACAGCGACGCAGCGCACTCGCGTTCGACGGCAAGACTTCGATTTCACTCGGTACCTTCTTCACGATGCTGGTCCGCGTCATGCCACAGGTTGAGCGTGATCTGTGCAATCGTCAGATGCCTTGGGACGTCCTGCCCTGGGCGCCAGCCATTCATCTCGTGCTGTTCATCCATCGGGTGGATGGCCTTGTTCCCGGGCTCTACATGCTGGTTCGTGATCCCATAAAGGTCAAGCCACTCACGCAGTCGACACGCCCACAATTTGTCTGGACCTCACCGCCCGGCTGTCCCGTCGACTTACCTCTTTTTCTTCTGCAGGAGGGTGACGCGCGGCAATTGGCGGCCGAGATTAGTTGCCACCAGGATATCGCCGGTGATAGCGCGTTTTCCTTGGCAATGATCGCAGAATTCGAATCGAGCCTGCATCGGTACGGACCGTGGTTCTACCGCCGACTCTTCTGGGAAACCGGGTTGATTGGCCAGGTGCTCTATTTGGAAGCGGAGGCCGCAGGCGTCCGCGCCACGGGAATCGGTTGTTTTTTCGATGACCCGGTCCATGACCTGATGGGATTCAGCGCGATGTCGTTTCAGTCGCTCTACCACTTTACGATCGGCGGCCATGTGGAGGATCCTCGCCTGACCACATTGCCACCTTATGGCCTCGATCACTAAGCGCTTCGTACGGTGATGAGGACCAAGGCGCAGGCTGCCGCTGATCGCCTTCTTCTCGCAAGGATTCCAGGTGTTGAAGGCGCGCTGATCGTTCAAATGTGTCGGGCCTCGAACGGTTACCTGATTCATTGCGAAATGCCGGGGTGAAGAAGGAAGAGATCGCCGTCGCGATCGATGGCATCAGGTCACTATCACGGCCGAAGTTAAGCAGGAATGGGAAAGGAAAGAAGGCGACCGGGTGCTGCGCAACGAGCGGTATTTCGGCAACATCTAACGCAGTTTCACCCTGCCGGCAGAGCTGGACGAGTCGGCATCCGTGGCCGCATACGACAACGGTGTCCTTGAACTCAAGCTGGTTGCGAAGGCGGCCGCGCCCGGGAAGAGGCTGGCTATCCGGTAGGCACCAGCACAGCTGAAGGGATCACGTTCTTCCGACAGTAGCAGATTGCGGTAGAGCCGCCTTCGCGTAGCCAGCAGTTGCGATGCGGGTAGCAGGACTGTCAGCTCGCCGACGCGAGTCGGCTCCAGCGCTTTGGCGCCGGTGCATTGAAACTCAATTACGATGGACGACGATCCGCGACAGCACTCGCCGCACGCCAGCAGGTGCAATCGCCGACCGCGCGGACCTTCCCGTTTACTTCGCGGGTTTCTTGGCGTTGGGCTTGGTTGGGAGCTTGACGCTCTCGTTCGGCTCGACGCCGGACTGGTGCGGTTTCGGCATCCGCCGCAACACGTCTTGCTCGCTAGGTATGGGTTGCGGTCCGCGGGGTTTGTGGTGCATTGCCATGTTTGGCCTCTTGGAGTGAAACAAATGGCAACCAGTCTATTGCATGCCGCGCGCTCTATGCTAGACGACTGCGGCCAGTAGGTACGCGTTCCATGACCAAAGCCATACGCGTCCCGCTTGTTGTCCCCTCCAGACGTTTAAGACCTGGGGAATCGTCATCGCACGCGTGAACACGGAAAGGTCGTTCATCAGCCGATCGAGTATCGCCGATGATACCCGGTGCGGTGCCAACGGGGTCGGATGCATCGTGCGCCTCGATGTGGTGTTGTAGGCCGTGATTCAGCGCTCGAGTAGCTTGACCGCGGCGAGCCCGCCTGCGCGCGGACAGCGCTGTCGCGGCGGGCATCGCTGACGGGCTTCTTCCGCGATAGCGAAATCATCGAGCTGCAGCTGTCGCAGGCAGGCTTCGAGCGCATGGTCGAATTCGTGCGCCAGACGCACGAGCTCGACGCCCACGGTCGCGCGATCGTCATCAATTCGGAGCTGCCTGACGGAAGCCGCTTCTACGCTTCGCCGCGCACCTTCGATGCGTTGGAGAACTGCAACGTATGGGTGGCCCGCGCGCTCGAGGCAGCGGATCTTCCGGTGCGGTCGGAAACCGCGATCACCGCGGGCATGTTGCTTCGCCAGGTGCGCCGATTGCACGTCGCTGCGCCGGTCGCGAGCCAGCAGCCGCCGTAACGCCCATGCGGGAATCGACACCGACGCGACCGGCGGCACCGCTTTGGCTGAGGCTCGCCCTCAGCAACCGCTCAATGCCTAGGCCGCGTGGTACACCGCGAAGTCTATGGCGTCATCCTGCCACACGTGCACATGAGCGAAGCCGACTGCCTGCAGCATCGTTGTGAACTGATCCGGCGAATATTTGTACGAATTCTCGGTGTGGATGCGCTCGCCTTCGCGGAACCGGCGCGGCACGCCATCGATGTGGACGATTGAATCGCACATCGCCGTGAGATGCATTTCGATGCGTCCTCGCGCGGCATCGTAGAAGGCGAGGTGCGCGAACGCGTCCGGATCGAAGTCGCACCCGAGCAC